>ERZ1066118.20-NODE-20-length-233386-cov-14.897048_pt1 | contig 233386 bp, 219 predicted proteins | sample MGYA00382765_ERZ1066118 | MGnify/ENA primary metagenome ERZ1066118 (study PRJEB33369, sample SAMEA5778348) | biofilm metagenome | biome: Industrial cooling water; feature: Water cooling tower basin; material: Biofilm | place: United Arab Emirates | collected... | reverse complement strand
GCACCTCCACACACCCCTTGTCAAGCACCCACTGAAAATAATCTTTGAATATTTTCAATCCAAAAGGCCTTAATTCTGACTTTCAACAACTTGCGTTTTGAAAATTTTTTAGATGCCTTTCACAGCCTTGAGGTAAACCGAAATAGCCTGCGGTGAAGTTCCCTGCTGCACCAGCAATTTTACGAAGGCACTGCCGATGATGGCTCCCTGAGCGTGCCGGGTGGCTTTTTCAAACGTCTCTCGGTTGGAAATGCCGAAGCCCACAACCCTCGGATTTTTCAGATTCATGGCGGCGACCCGTTGAAAATAAGCCTCCTGCCTGTCGCTGATGCCAGCCTTCGCACCGGTCACGCTGGCCGAGGAAACCATGTAAATGAACCCTTCTGTCAGCGCGTCGATTTGGCGGATGCGGGCTTCGTTGGTCTGGGGCGTAATCAGGAATACGTTGAGCAGGCCGTGCCGATCAAAAACCGGTTTGTATTCCTCGGCGTACACCTCCAGCGGCAGGTCGGGTAGGATCAACCCGTCCACGCCCACTTCCTCGCATTTTTGGCAGAAGGCTTCCACACCGTACTGAATCACGGGGTTGATGTAGCCCATCAGCAGCACGGGCAGGGCGATGGTTTCGCGCATGGCCTGCAACTGCTCGAACAGCAGGGCGAGGGTCATGCCGTTGTCGAGGGCTTGCTGGTTGCTCTGCTGGATGGTTTCGCCGTCGGCGACGGGGTCGGAGAAGGGCATCCCGATTTCGACCAGGTCGGCCCCACCGTGTTGCAGGGCGGTGAGAATGGGTAGCGTGTCGTGGAGCCTGGGGAATCCGGCAGTAAAGTAAATGCTCAGGATGTTGCCGGGTTTTTCCTGAAACAATCGGCTAATTCGGTTCATGACGAAAAAAAGACCCTCCGACACGGGGCAGGAGGGCCGGGGAAAAAGCGGGTTAATGGAGTTACAGGTGCTTCATGTACGTGGCCAGGTCCTTATCGCCCCGGCCCGACAGGCACACGACAACGACTTCATTCGGTCCCGCGCCAAGCCGCCCGAGGTGCGCCAGGGCGTGCGAGGATTCAAGGGCTGGGATGATGCCTTCGAGGCGGGCTAGTTCAAACGCAGCAGCCAACGCTTCCTCGTCGGTGGCCGAGTGGAACTCCCCGCGCCCGCTGTCGAACAGGTGAGCGTGCAGCGGCCCGATGCCGGGGTAGTCGAGGCCCGCCGAGATGGAGTACGGTTCGACCACCTGCCCGTCGTCGGTCTGCATCAGAATCGTCCGGCTGCCGTGGAGCACACCGGGCTTGCCGAGCGCGGTGGTGGCTGCCGAGTGGCCGGAAGCAATACCTTGTCCGGCGGCTTCGAGGGCCACGAGGCGGACGGAAGGTTCGTCGAGAAAATGGTAAAACGCCCCCGCCGCGTTGGAGCCGCCGCCCACGCAGGCCAGCACGTAATCGGGATTCTCCCGGCCCGTTTTTTCCAAAAGCTGACGGCGAATTTCCTCCGAAATAACCGACTGAAACCGCGCCACCATGTCAGGGTACGGATGCGGCCCGACCACACTGCCGATGATGTAGTGCGTATCCACGGGGTTGCTGATCCAGTGGCGCATGGCTTCGTTGGTGGCGTCCTTGAGGGTTCTCGAGCCGCAGGTCGCCGCGCGTACTTCGGCCCCGAGCATGTTCATGCGGGCCACGTTGGGGGCCTGCCGTTCGATGTCGAGTTCGCCCATGTACACGATGCACTCCAGGCCCATCAGCGCGCAGACGGTGGCCGTGGCCACGCCGTGCTGCCCGGCCCCGGTTTCGGCTACGATGCGCCGCTTGCCGAGGCGCTTGGCGACCAGAATCTGCCCGATGGTGTTGTTGACCTTGTGCGCCCCCGTGTGGCAGAGGTCCTCGCGTTTTAGGTAAATCCGGGTGCCGTATTTTTCGGAAAGCCGTTGGGCGAAAAACAGGGGCGTGGGCCGTCCGACGTAATCGCGCAGCAGGCCGTGGAATTCTTCCTGAAACGACGGCTCGGCGATGATGGTCAGGTAATTTTCCCGCAATTCCTCCACGTTCGGGTAGAGCATTTCGGGAACGAACGCCCCGCCAAAGCGCCCGTAGTAGCCTTTTTCGCTGACGTGGTACTGCACTGCTTCCTCAGTCATTTCGTTGATTGTTGGTTGTTGGTTGCTGGTTGCTGGTTGTCGGTTGAAAAGGCCAACCGACAACCAGCAACCAACAACTTTTTAAACTTCCTCCTCCACCGGATTCACTTTCTCCATCAACTGCCGCACTTTGTCGAGGTCTTTCACGCCGGGGGCCGTTTCAAACTTGCTGTTCACGTCGAGGGCGTGGAGTTTCAGTCCGGTGAGTTCGGCGGCCTGCTCGGCGTTGTCGAGGTCGATGCCCCCGGCCAGGAAAAACGGCTTTTCGTTGTCGTATCGACGGAGCAGGTTCCAGTCGAACGCCTGCCCGTTGCCACCCCGGTTAGCCCCCTTCGCGTCGAACAGGAAAAAGTCGCAATGGGGTTTGAAATTGTTGAGTTTCGTGAAATTAAACTCCGCGTCAATCGAAAACGCCTTGATGATGTTGACGCCTTTGAATTGCAGATTCCGGCAGAAATCCGGCGTTTCGTCGCCGTGAAGCTGGGCGTAATCCAGCCCGTAGCGTTTCACCGTCCGGACAATTTGATCAATGCTTGCGTTCACGAACACCCCCACTTTTTTCACCGTCCGCGGCAGGTTTTTCACCCGTTCCGGGTCCAGCGTTTCGCCCACGAAACGGGGCGAGGTTTCGTGAAAAATAAAACCGACGTAGTCGGGCTGGAGGGTCATGAGGGCAAGCAGGTTTTCCGAATCCCGCAGGCCGCAAACTTTGATTCTCATGGTGATTGACGGGGGTTATTGAATAAACAGGGGTTCTGATGGGTTACTCCGTCTTCAGCGCCTTTTCCACCCGGAGGGCTTCGACTAGCCGCGCCAGGGCTTCGGCGGGCCGGGGGGTTTTCATGAACGTTTCCCCAATGAGGAAACCCCGGTAGCCCACATCGTGCAACCGGTGAATCGTGGCCGCCTCGCCCAAGCCGCTTTCCGAAACTTTTACAAATTCATCTGGAATCTGTCCGGCCAGTTCGAGCGACACGTCCACGCCCACGGTGAAGGTTTTCAGGTTGCGGTTGTTGACCCCCACCAGGTCCACGTGCGGGGTCAGGCTGCGGGCCAGTTCGTCCTCGTCGTGCACTTCCAGCAGCACTTCCAGGCCCAGGTCGTGCGCCCGCTGGGCCAGTTTCGCCACTTCACCGGGCGTCAGGCAGGCGGCGATGAGCAGCACCACGTCGGCCCCCCAGGCTTTGGCTTCCCAGAGTTGGTATTCGTCGATGACAAATTCCTTGCGCAAAATCGGCGTCGCCGGGTTCACGCTCCGCGCCTGCCGGAGGTCGTCGGAGGTGCCAAAGAAAAAGTCCTCGTCGGTCAGCACCGACAGCCCCGACGCGCCCGCTTCGGCGTAGCCACGGGTCACGTCGGTCACGCGAACTTTGTCGTTGATGATGCCTTTGGAGGGGGATTTGCGCTTGAACTCGGCGATGATGCCCGTCGAGTCGTCGGTCAGCAGCCGTTGCCGCAGCGAGAGCGTTTCGCGCCCAAAGGCCGGGAACCGCTCCAGGTCGCGCACCGTGATGTTGGCCTTGCTCTGGGCCACTTCGCGGCGCTTGTTGACGATAATTTTGTCGAGGATGGTCAACGGTGTGGGTAGTTTTCGCTTGTCGCGGCGAGACTTATTCGTGCAACATGCCTAAGTGTTCGTCTTTGATTTCCTCCCGGTCCAGCGCCAGAAATTCCTCCCAAAACGGGTTGGGCGGCACGGCGGCGCGGCATATCAGCGGCTCTTTTTTCACGGGGTGCACGAAGTAGAGCCGCCGGGCGTGCAGGTTGATGCTGGCGTCGGGGTTGGCCTTCGGATAGCCGTACTTCACGTCGCCGCGGATGGGGCAGCCCATCGAGGCGAGTTGCACCCGAATCTGGTGCGGGCGGCCCGTCACGGGTTCGACTTCCAGCAGGTAATGCTTGTTGATTTCGCCCAGAAGCTGGTAGCTGAGTTCGGCTTTCTGCGAGCCGGGCACTTCGTCGTCGTAGGCGGTGGTCACGTTACGGGCTTCGTCCTTCACGAGCCAGTGCGTGAGTTTGCCCTTCGGCTCGGCGGGGCGGCGGCCCACCACGGCCCAGTAGGTTTTCTGCACCTGGCGGCGGCGGAAGATTTCGCCCATCCGCTCCAGGGCTTTCGAGGTGCGGGCAAACACCACCAGGCCGCTCACGGGCCGGTCAAGGCGATGCACCAGACCGAGGAACACGGCACCGGGCTTGTTATATTTCTTCGCGAGGTAGTCTTTGAGCAGGTCCAGCAGGGGCACGTCGCCGGTCTCGTCGCCCTGCACCAGCACGCCGGGTGCCTTGTTGACGATCAGCAGGTGGTTGTCTTCGTAAACGACGTGAAACGCTCGACTCATGGTAATGTCCAAACGACGCGCCGTTTTAGTTTTCAGCGTTCTGCCGTTTTTCGCCCGAACAAAAGTAAGTACAACTTCCCGTTCGACTCGCACGGGCTGGCGGGATTTTACCCGCAGTGGCTCCCCGAACTGCCTTCAGCACCTGTTTTGCTGATTTTCCGAAAACAAAAACCCCCAACACACCGGTCGGGGGTTTCAGCAAAATGCGTTCAGCGTCTTTTAAGGTAGGGATAGGAAATAGAGAGCAATTCAGGCGACGGATTCAATGGACTCATCCGCTTTGAATTGCTCAATGACCGTTCCGGCCATTTTCTGGATTCCTTCGAACGCCCCTACGACGACGCAGAGTGGCAGCAGCAGCGGGGCAAACATGACCCACTGCAAAAAGCGGTACACTTTGGGGTTGGTGGAAAGAGTCATTGTTTTGAAGGATAGGTGGTTAAGAAATTGAGTGTGACGTGGTTGCAATCAGGCCATGACAACTACCATGCCAAAAAACGCGTTGGGGCTGCCTATTCAGTCCAACTTTTTATGGTTTAAGTTAAAAACGGCTGAAAGCAGAACAAAGTTATACGCTTTACCCGTAAATTTCCGATGATTCATTCGAGAAATTTTGCGGGATTTTGCAAGATTTTTTTGAGCTAAAGCCTGTTTCCTTCCTCTCCTCCTCACGACGCTCGATTTTTTACGCAAAAAAGCCCCGCATGACGAACGCGGGGCTTTTTTGCCCGACTGGGTTCAGTGTTATTTTCAGAAAAGCTGGCCCGTCCGGTACGAGGGCACGATGCCGAGGTGGCGGTAGGCTTTTTCGGTGGCTTCGCGCCCACGGGCGGTGCGCTTGAGGTAGCCTTCCTGAATCAGAAACGGCTCATACACTTCTTCGATGGTTTCGGCTTCCTCGCCGCAGGCCGTGGCGACGGTCGAGAGGCCCACCGGCCCGCCTTTGAATTTTTCGATGATGGTCGTCAGAATGCGGTTGTCCATCTCGTCGAGGCCGTCGGCGTCCACGTCGAGGGCGGCGAGGGCCATTTCGGCGATGGCGACGGTGATGCGCCCACTGCCTTTCACCTGGGCGAAGTCGCGGGTGCGGCGCAGGAGGTTGTTGGCGATGCGTGGCGTGCCCCGGCTCCGGCGGGCGATTTCAAAGGCCCCCTCCTCGTCGATGGGCGTGTTCAGAATCGCCGACGAGCGCTTCACGATGCCCGTCAGCAGACCGGCGTCGTAGTATTCGAGCCGCGAGTTGATGCCGAACCGCGCCCGCAGGGGCGAGGTCAGCAGCCCGGCGCGGGTGGTGGCCCCGATGAGCGTGAACGGATTCAGGCCAATCTGCACGGAGCGGGCGTTGGGTCCGCTGTCGAGGAGGATGTCGATTTTGTAATCCTCCATCGCCGAGTAGAGGTACTCCTCCACGACGGGGTTGAGCCGGTGAATCTCATCGATGAACAGCACGTCGTAGGGCTGGAGATTCGTCAGCAGCCCGGCCAAATCGCTGGGCTTGTCGAGCACCGGGCCGGAGGTGGTTTTCAGGCCCGCGCCGAGTTCGTTGGCGATGATGTTGCTGAGCGTGGTCTTGCCCAGGCCCGGCGGACCGTGGAGCAGCACGTGGTCGAGGGCCTCCTCTCGCTGACGGGCAGCGGCGACGAAAATTTTCAGATTTTCCAGCACCTTGTCCTGGCCCGTGAAATCGTCGAACGAAAGCGGCCGGAGCGCCCGTTCCACTTCTTTTTCCGCCGCCGAGAGGGCGTCTTTGCTGCCTTTCAGGTAATCTTCCCGCATGGTGTGAGTCGTAAGGAATGAGTCGTAAGCCGGGGAGCCATTTCAAAAGTAGCCAAAGTTTTCGGGCGAAACCCTCAGCGCCGGGGTTCGTTCAGCTTCCCCGTCCGAAATACTTCGTACAGCCCCTGCGCGAAAATCACGACGAGCAGCGCGGGCAGCAGGTGCATGCCGTAGATGAACGCCTTGCCCGTGAAGCGGTACGTGCCCGACGAAAATTTCACGAAAACCCCGATAAACGTGGCCAACGCCACCACCAGCAGCAGGGCCAGCAGCAACGTCGCGCCCCGCGCCGGGAGTTTGCGTTTGGCCAGTTCAGTCAGACCGAAGGCCACGCCTACCGCCAGGCTGACCGTGAGCAGCGCATTCGGGAAATTTTTGAAGTAGCTGTACTTGTAAAACCAGATGCCGAAGCGGCCGAGCAGGTTGGGGTGCGAAATCAGGTAGGCGTCGGTGATGGTCAGGATAGCGAGCAAAACGTGCCAGGGGCGCAGTTTCATGGAACTCCAATTTTTTGGCAAAACAACGAAAAAAGGCCCGTCTCTGGCCTGATTTTGGCTCCGAAATACGAGCCGCCGGTTTTCGGCGTTACTGGTCAGAACGTCTTCATCATGGCTTTTCTCCGCACGGGTTTCCTTCTTCTTGCCGTCTTCGCGGCCCTGCCGCTTGCTGCCCAGCAACTGTCCCTGAGCCGGTTGTTTTACCCCAACGTGACGCTCCGGGCCGAAACCTGGCCGGGGGCTTCCCTGCCCGACAACCGCACGTTCGGCCTCTCGCGCACCTCGGCCCTGGGGCTGATTCCGATTCAAAGCGAAGTGCAGGCGAGTTTTAGTTTTCGGAAAAAACTGGATTTGCGCGTCCGCCACACCGTGCTGCTGGGTCAGTACGCGCAGATTAACCCGACGTTCAACGAAAAACTTCAACCCACGAACGGATTCAAATCGGCCACGGTGGGCGTGATTCGGATGCAGGCCAGCCTCCGCGACCGGCTCTGGGTGTACGCCGTGGGCGGGGGCCTGACCGAGTCGAACGACACGTTTTTCACGCCCCAGCCCCACCTGTTCGGCGGGGGGGCGCGGATGCACGTGTTGGGTGTGCAAACGCAGATTCTGTACGGCGCGCTGCTGACGTACAACCAGAAATTCCGGGTGGTGCCCGTGTTCGGCGTCAACAAGCGGTTCGCGAAAGACTGGCGCATCACGGCCCTGCTGCCCTTCCAGGCCGACCTCAACTACCGGGTGAAACCCTGGCTGAATTTCGACCTCATCGGGGCCTACGGGGGCTACAGCGGGGGCTTGCAGGAACTGAGCGCCTCCAGCGCCGAGAAACTGCTCCGCCGCCAGAATTACCAGCAAATGAAGTTTTCGCTGGCCGCCAACGCGCACCTGTTCAGCGTGCTCAACGTCTCGCTGGAAGCGGGGGCGGCGGGCTTCCGCAAAATCCGCACGTTCAACAGTGCCCAGGAAAACCTGGCCACCGAATCGCCCGCCCTGGGGCCGTACTTCGGGGCCAGCGTGCGCTACATCACCAGCCGCTCGAAGTTTTCGTCGAAAATGCTCGGCAAACTGGGCCTCGGCGACGGGGGAATCAACTGGTGATTTCGGATTTGGGATTGCGGATTGTCAACAAACCGGCTGCTTTTTCAATCCGCAATCCGAATTCCCAAATCCGAAATCCTTTTCTTGTAGCTGCGTCCCACGGGAATCTTCACGTTTTCCAACTCAATCTGCCCCCGGTTGAAGCGCCTCAATTCGCTCACCGGCACCAGAAACGACTTGTGCACCCGCACGAACCGCCCGGCGGGCAGCAGGCCCTCCATGGCCTTCAGCGACCCCAGCGCCACGTACCGCCCCTCCCGCGTGAACACCCGCGAGTAATCCTTCAGCCCCTGCACGTAGCGGATGTCGGCCACGGCTACCTTCACCCGGCGCGTGCCCGATTTTAGCCACACGAATTCCGGCTCCTCGGGCATCACCAGCGGCGGTTCCGCCGAAGCGGGCACGGCGGGCCGGTGGAGCACCAGGTGCAGCAGCATCGTCACGACGAGGTACCACACCGTCGAGAGGGCGTTGTAGGGTAGGTTGAGCCACAGCCCCTGCCGCTCCTCGTCGCCCACCACGTAGCCGAACAGGTAGGTGTCGTAAGCCCCCTGCGCCAGCAGGTACGCGCCGATACTGCCCGCTACGGCGGTAACGTAGGCCGCGTACCGCCCCTTTTGCCAGAGCCGGGGCCAGAGCAGGGCCGTGTTGAGGTACGCCAGCCCGAGCAGCAGGCCCACGCGTACCGTGATGCATTCGGCGAAATGCGGCAGGCCCAGTTTCCAGAGCAAATACCGGCGGTCGTACAAAAACACGAGCGTGACCAGCAGCCAGAAGGCGAGTTGCCACCAGAACCGGCGGGAAGGGCGTTGAAAATTCATGCGTGAACGGATGGATTCAGCGGGCAAAGTAGGCGGATTTTCGGATGCCGTTATCAAAAATCAGCGTCAAATATTTTTCAGTAAAAATGTTGGCAATCAGAAGGTTTTCGACCAACAACCAAACTATTCGACCAAGCCAGCGGCAGTGGATGGTCAGGTTTTGGCGGCGATGGTCGAATTGAGTTGCGGGCGGCAAAATGCATCGTTTGCTTTGCCCAAAAAACCAGTCGCCCATGTACCTCCTTCACTTTTTGTTTCTCGCCGTTGCGCTCCTGCTTGTGCGATTCGCGGCAACCGGCCACCCCGGCGTGGGCCTGGCCGAGGATTCGCGGGGCAACGTGTACTACACTGACCTCGTCCACGTATGGAAAATCAGTCCGGACGGACAGAAAACCATCGCGGTACGAAACGTCCACACGCACGAACTGGCCCTCGACGCGGCCGACAACCTGTTTGGCGAAGACCTAGTGTACGAAGGCGAGGCCCTTAACCGCTGGCACCACCGCATTTGGAAACGTTCGCCCGACGGGCGCGTGCTGGATTTGTTCGGGAAACGCGACGGTTTCCGGAACGACCACGGCTTCGTCCGCGACCGCCGGGGAACGGAGTACTGGATTTACGTTGAAAACACCACTTGTCTGCTCCGCAAGCGCACGCCGGACGGACGGGTCTCCACGATTCAACCGAAGTCACCACTGCCCCGCCTGAGTTGGCTGGCGCTTGGTGAAGACGACTCGACGTTGTACGCGACCGCCGGTCACCGGCTTTACCGGATTGCCGCCGACGGCACGGTGACCCCGTTGCTCCAGCACGACCGGGCAGAAAGGCACGCCCTGATGGGCATCTGGCCCGCGCCCGACGGCAGCGTGTACGTGGCCGATTACCACGACCGGACCGTGAACCGGGTTTTTACCAGTGGAAACGTCGCGCTCGTGACCAAAACCGAACCAAATTGGTTTCCCAGCGCGGTGCTGCGCGCCCGCAACGGGGCCTTGTGGCTGACGGAGTACAATTCCAACAACCAGGTCCGGCTGAAGCGCATTTCGCCGGACGGGAAAACGCGCTTTTTCTGACATGAAAACCCATCTCCTCGTAGCGACGGCAGCGTTGACGCTCCTGACGACCGGCGGTCGTTGCCAATCCGAGCCACCTTCGTGCGTCGATTGTGAATTCGACGAAACGCCGCGAAACGTCACCTGGCGCGTCACTATCCCGAGCGACACGGTGCGCGGCCAACGCATCCGCATTTTCGGAACGATTTTCCAGGCCGACGGCAAAACCCCGGCGGCGGGCGCGGTGCTGTACGCCTACCACACCAACGCCACCGGCCGCTACGCCAAACTCGGCACCGAAGACCGCCGCAGCTACGCCTGGTGGCACGGCTACCTGCGCGGCTGGCTCAAAACCGATGAGCGTGGCCGCTACGAAATCAATACCATCCGCCCCGCGCCCTACTCAAGTCGCGACACGCCCGCCCACATCCACGCGACGGTGAAGGCCCCCGGCACCACCGGTGGCCAGCCGATTAACGACTTCGTGTTTCGCGACGACCCGCTCGTGACCGACACGTACTGGTACCGCACCGAATTGAGTTCGGGCCAGCTTCGCTACGAGGGCGTGGCGCTGAAACCGGGTCCAAACGGCATTTTGGAAGGAAAGCGCGACATCGTGCTGCATCCGGCATTCGATCTGAACCCAACGCGCTCCAGCCTACTTGTCGGCACAGAATGCCCGGCTTTCGACCCTACCCACGCCTGGGGACCCGACCGGGGCACCCGCGCCTGTCCCATGTGCAAATACGGCCACCGCACGGCGGGCGTGATGGTCTGGCTCGGCAACGACGACTGGGAAAGTGCCGGGAAACTGGCCGGCCTTCTCGAAAACTGGCTCCAGCAGCGCGGCCCGCAGCGGCACAAAGCCTTCCTGGTTTACACGAACCCGAAAGCCCGCCCCGCCGCCGAAGTCACGAAGTTGTTGGAAGATTTTTCCCGAAAAAACGGCTTGCACCACGTCGCCGTGCTGCACGTCCCCTCCCCCACCGACAAGCCGACGAGTTTCCTCTACGGCATCAACCCCCGCTCGGCCAACACGGTGCTGGTGTACGACAAGCGGCGGGTGGTGGGCAAGTTCGTGAACCTGCTAATGGACGCACACGAAATGCGCAACCTTCAAAAATCGCTCGAAAAAGCGGGCAGCTAACTCTCTGCGTCTCTGCGCCTCTGCGTGACACATTTTTTCACGCAGAGGCGCAGAGACGCAGAGGAATTACACCGGCACGAACTGGCTCAGGTAATTCCGCGCCGTCAGGATGGCGGCCTGCACGTCGGTGATGTCGCGTTCGTAGGCCTTGTCCTCCACCTCGATGCACACCGGGCCGTGGTAGCGCACGTCGGTGAGGGCGGCGAAGAAATCCCGCCAGCGCACGTCGCCGAGGCCGGGGAGTTTGGGCGAGTGGTATTCGAGGGGATTGGCCATGATGCCCACGCGGTTGAGCTTGTCGCGGTACACTTTGGCGTCCTTCAGGTGGATGTGGTGCAGGCGTTCGCGGTAGTCGTAGATGGGCCGCACCTCGTCCATCATCTGCCAGACGAGGTGGCTGGGGTCGTAGTTGAGGCCCAGCACCCGCGAGGGGATGATTTCAAACATCCGGTCCCAGACGGCGGGCGTGGTGGCGAGGTTTTTCCCACCGGGCCATTCGTCGTCGGTGAACCACATCGGGCAGTTTTCGATGCCAATCTTCACGTTGCATTCCTCGGCCAGTTTCACCAGCGCGGGCCAGTGTTCGGCATACAGCTTCAGGTTTTCGGCCATCGAAAGCGCCGGGTTCCTCCCGATGAACGTGTTGACCACCGGCACGTTCAGCTTTTGCGCCGCACGGATGACTTTTTTGATGTGTTCGCGGTAAAACTCGGCCTTTTCGGGGTCCGGGTCGAGGGGGTTGGGGTAGTAGCCGAGGGCCGAAATCCGCACGCCGTGGGTCTGGGTGAGCTGGCGGATGTACTTGGCGTCCACGTTGTCCACGTCGATGTGCGTGACGCCTGCGTAGCGCCGGTTGTCGCCACCGCCGGCGGGCCAGCACATGAGTTCAAGGCAGCGGAAGCGGTGGTCGGCGGCGAATTTGAAAACGTGGTCAACGCGGAAATCGGGCAGAATGGCGCTGACGAAGCCGAGTTGGAGCATACCAGAGTTTGAAGTTTGAAAGTTTGAGGTTTGAAGTTGGCGGTAAACTTTCAAACCTCAAACTTCCAGGCCCTGATCGCCCTCAGAACTGAAGCCGTAGCCCGAAGCCCCCGTCGGAGGTCAGGCCGGGGGCGAGCCGAATTTTCCCCGCGCGCTGGTTGTGCAGGGCAATGGCCCGTTCGAGGTGGCTCTCGGATTTAAAATCGAAGAAGATGCTGGTCAGAAACAGTGCCGCTCCGATGCCGCTCCGGACGGCGTTGAGTTGCCCGCCCGTGGCCCAGTTGCCAACTTCGTAACCGACCAGGCCCCCGCCTGGAATGCCAAACACCGCGCTAAGCGCCCGGCTATCGCCCGCTTTCCGAAGCTCGGCGTACGCTTCGGGGTTTTCGAGCCGAAACATCTCGCGCAGTTTTGTCCGTGAAATCCGGGTTTCACCGAGGTAAAACCGATGCCCCCCGAACGCGATTCGACGCGACAGCGGCTCGGTCGTTTGAGCCAGGGCGGAGGTCGTCAGCAGCAGGCAAAGCGAGAGCAGGAAGCGGTTCATGACAGGTTGGTTTAGAGGGCATTTACTGCGTTAAAAACCCGCCTGACTGCCAATTGTTTCTGCGTTTTTTCCGGGAAAAATCAGTACCCCTTCGCCTCCTTCACCTCCGCCGCGGGTGCGTCCGCCGCCACGGCCCCGAAGCGCCGGTAGGCGTCTTCCATCATCGCCGCCGTGGCGCTGGCCCCGAGGCGGGCCACGCCCATTTCTTTCACCTTGAGCAGGCCGTCGAGCGTGCGCACGCCCCCGGCGGCTTTCACCTTTACACCCGGCCCGACGTGGTCGAGCATGAGGCGGAGGTCGTGCTCGGTGGCCCCTTCGTAGCTGTACTTGCCGTCGCCGCCTTTCACGAAGCCGTAGCCCGTCGAGGTTTTCACGAACGCCGCGCCCACCTCAGTGCAGATTTCACAGAGGCGGATTTTGTACGAATCCTGGGGCAGGAAGTCGTTTTCAAAAATCACCTTTAAAATCGCCCCGTTGGCCAGACAGGCGTCGTTGACGGCCCTGATTTCGGTTTTCACGTAGTCCCAATCCTCACTCAGCACCTTGCCGATGTTGACGACCATGTCGATTTCCACGGCCCCGTCGCGGCAGGCCTGGAGGGTTTCGGCCACCTTGATGGCCATCGCGCTGTTGCCGTGCGGAAAGCCGATGACCGTGCCCACGAGCACGTCGCTGCCCGCCAGAAGCGCGACGGCCCCCGGCACGGCGTAGGGCTTGATGCACACCGAGGCCACGTCGTACTTGAGGGCCAGTTCGCAGCCTTCGCGCAGTTCGGCGTCGGTCATGGTGGGGTGCAGGAGGGAGTGGTCAATCATCTTGGCCAACTCGCGGAGGAGGGTTTCGTTCATTTTTGTAAGATGTGAGAAGTAAGAGGTTAGATGTTCACGAACCGCAGAGACACTGAGGTTGCGCAGAGGGGCCAGAGAAAATCTCTGCGGGCTCTGCGTAAATCTCCGCGTCTTTGCGGTTAAAACGGATTGCCGAGGGCGTATTTTTCGGTGAAACAATGCAACTGGCTGTACACGAAAAACCCGGTTCGGGTGGTCGCGTAGCGGCGTTCGACGTACACGAGCGGGGTGCTTTTTTTGCAACCAAAAATCCGGGCCTGTTCGGGCGTGGCCCTGACGGCCCGGAGGGTCTGGTCGAGGTCGCGGATGCCGAGGCCGTGGCGCACGCTCAGGGTTTTGAACAGCGAGCCGTCCAGCAGCCCGTCGGTGAGCAGGTCGTCGAGGCCGGGGGCGGGCAGGTAGCTCGTTTCGAGCATCACGGGGTCCGTTCCGGCCAGTCGCAGGCGGTCGAGTTGGAGGCACCCGCCTACCGTTTCCGCCGCCGTGAGCGGGTAAAAAAACGGTTGGGGCCAGTCGGCGCGGCGGGGCGGTTGCAGAAATTCCGTCCGCACGGGGTGACTGGTTTCCCCCACCACGTCCGAAAAGCCCCGGAACGAAAGCAGCCCCAAGGCCTGCCGTTCCGATTTGACGAAACTGCCCTTGCCGTGCTGCCGCTCGATGAAGCCTTCGCGCACCAACTCGCTCAACGCCTGCCGAACGGTCATGCGCGTGGTGCCAAAGCGGTTGCTGAGCTCGTTTTCCGACGGCAACTGGCTGCCCTGCGGAAAATCACCCCGCTGAATCTGCTGCTTCAGGGCCTCGCGGATGCGCCGGTGATGGGGTTGTTTCGGTTCCACGGAGCAAAGAAGTGGGTTTAATCTTGTATAGACAAGTTTTTTTGAAGAAATAAAAACTCCGACCACGCGAAGGGCCGGAGTTCAGGAGTCTGACAGGTTGAGAGGCGACGGGGTTACTGGTATTCAAAAATCGAAACGCTTCCGCTGCCTTCTTCCGCCCGCACGGGGTAGCCGGTGGCGGGGTCGTATTCGTAGCGGGTGGTACTCACGGAAGGCGGACTGCCGCCCGGACTCAGGAATTCGTTTTTCACCTGGACGACGTTGTTGGGGCTGCGAAAAAAAGCGGCGTGTAAACCCAGATACAGGAGGCGGTATGGGTTGGGGCGGTCGTCAAATTCGTACGTGGAGCGGTTGGTCAATCTTCCATCGGCGGCGAAGGTTTCTGATTTGGTGATGTTGCCGCGAGGGTCGTAGGTAAACACTTCGTAATTTCCCTTTCGGCCCAATCGGGCAAAAAAGGAACTCCGCCGGACGAGCCGCCCGCTGTTGTCGTATTCGTGCGACCATTCACTGGCCACTTCGCCGTTTTCGTTCAGGTGTACCGTGCGGGTCACCCGGCCAGCGCGGTCGTAGTCGAGCAATTGGAAAGTTTTCAGGGCCGGGCCTTCGCAGGAACTGCAACTCAGGTGGCCAAATGAGGTTGATTCTATTCCCGACAGCCTGCCTTTTTTGTCGTAGACGTACTGGATTTCCGGGGGCGTTTTGTGCATTCCCAAAAACATCTTTTGGTTCAGGAGGCGCCCACGGGCATCGTAAGTGAATTCGTGTCTGACCCGCCCGTCCTTGTCTTTGATGCGTTGAAGTCGCACTTCGCCGTCCGGGACGGTGTCGTTTTTCCGGCAGGAAAAAAGCAGCAAAATCAGCAGCGGTGCGAACAGCAGGCGATTCATGGCTCAACGGGTTGGATGGTCAAATTGAGGTCAGGGGTTTGGACGTCACTACCGGTACTCGTACACCGACACGACGCCGTTGCTTTCTTCCATCCGGATTGGATAGCCGGTCTTGGCATCGTAGGTGTAGCGGAGTTCACCCCAATCGCCGGGCGGCGTAGCGGGCGTGGCCGCCGTGCCTAAAAATTCGAATTTCTGCCTGACCACGTTGTTGGGGCTGCGACAATAAGCGGCATGAATGCCGAGGAACACCCGGCGGAAGGGATTGGGCCGGTCGTCGTACTCGTATCGTTCGCGGTTGGTCAGCCGACCGTCGGCAGCGGTGGTTTCGACTTGGGTTATGTTGCCGCGAGCGTCGTAGGTGTACACCACGCTGTTGCCTTTCGCACCGCTGGACGTGGTGGACGTGCGCCGAGCAAGCCGTCCGCTCCCGTCGTACTCGTGGTTCCAGCGGGCGGTGATGGTACCGTTCTCCTGGCGGTGCAGGGTTTGACTAACATGCCCCGTGGCGTTGTACTCGATGATCTGGGTGAATTTCAGCGCCGGTCCGTCGCAGGTCAGGCAACTCAGGTGCCCCCGTGTCGAGGTTTCCACCCGTTCCAACCGGCCTTGCCCGTCGTAGAAGTAGGTGGTTTCGTCGGGGGTCGCCCGGCCTAGCAGGTAATTTTTCATCGAAACCAACTTCCCGTCCGGCGCGTACTCGAACGCGCCGGAAACCCGACCATCCTTGTCTTTGATGCGTTGCAGGCGGACTTCACCGTCCGGGTAAACGACGGGGACAGGGTCGTTTTTCTTGCAAGAACTCAGCAGCAACACCAGCAGCGGCGCGAGGAGCAGGCGATTCATGGGTCAGGGGTTGGCGTTTTCAACGCCAACGACACACCGAAGCGAAAAAGGGTTGAAACATTCCGCAAAAAAAAAGAAGGCCACGCGCCGACGGTGCCCTTCGCTGCCCAAACGGCGAAAACCCTACCCCCGGTTCGAGAGAAAAAACAACTCCAGCAAATCCCGCTTCGGCTCGAACGAGTGCTCCTCGGGCACTGGCACTGGCAGGAGCGGATGCCGCCGGGGCGTGGTCAGGGGTCGGTGTACCGCCTCCCTGGTCTGGTGTTCGATTGCTTTTTCGGAAAAACCAACGCGTTCGGCCTGAGCGCTTGCGCCGAACACCGGAACCAGGGAGCAGATGCGGTACATGAGGAAAGGGATTGATTTTACGCCACAAGTATAGAAAGATACTTTTAGAGTTGTATCATAATTGACTTATATTTTTATCCTATTGAGCCGGAAGCCGGCACGTGAGCGTGAGAAAGTGAATGGATACCGAAAAACAGCCACGCCAACCGTTTTTCGTAGTTTCGCCCCCCATGAAATCAATTTTTGAAAACCAGGTCGCCCTCGTGACCGGCGCGGGGCAGGGCATTGGCTTTGAAATCTGCCGCCAACTCGCCGAACAAGGCGCCGCCGTGCTCCTCAACGACCAGGACGCTGCCCTCGCCGAAGCCGCCGCCGAACGCATCCGCCACGTCGGTGGCCGCTGCCAGGCCTGCCCCGGCGATGCTGCCGACGTGGGGTTTATCGAAAACATGGTCGAAACGGCGGTTTCCCATTTCGGGAAACTGACTATCGCCGTCGCCAATGCGGGCATCACCACCTTCGGCGATTTCTTCGAATATCGCCCCGAATCGCTCCAGCACCTGCTTGATTTGAACCTGCGCGGGTCGTTTTTCCTGACCCAGGCCGCCGCGCAGCAAATGCGCGAACAGGGTGAAGGCGGGCGGATTCTCCTCATGTCGTCGGTGACAGGCCACCAGGCGCACCCGTTTCTGGCCGCCTACGGCATGACGAAGGCCGCGCTCGAAATGCTGGCCAAAGCCCTCGTCGTGGACCTTTCACCGCACGGCATCACCATCAACTGCGTCGCGCCGGGGGCCACGCTCACCGAGCGCACCCTCGACGACCCCGATTACGTGCGCACCTGGTCGCGCATCACGCCGATGGGCAAACCCGCCACCGTGCAGGACATCGCCGCCGCCGCGCTCTACTTCGTCTCGCCCCAGGCCGGGCACGTCACGGGACAGTCGCTCGTGGTGGATGGGGGCTGGACGAGCGTCAGCCCGTCGCCGTATGAATGAAACTCCGGGCTTGATTTCCGTCACGCTTGCGGGGTTCGCCGGTTTTATCCCTAATTTTGCGCTTCAACTTTTGGCGAACTTTCTGGTTTATACGCCAACCACCTGACCTACTGCTGCATGCAACCCCTCATACCCGAAGTCGTTCAGCGCATTCCGCTTCCGTATTACATCTGGTTCGCGGCGGCGCTGTTCGTGATTGGCATCGTGGGCGTACTCACCCGCCGCAACGCGCTCATTATTTTCATGTCCATCGAGCTGATGCTCAATGCGGTCAATTTGCTGCTCATCGCGTTTTCGGCCTACCGCTCCGACCCGGCGGCGCAGGTGTTCGTGTTTTTCATCATGGCCGTGGCGGCGGCGGAGGTGTCGGTGGGCCTGGCCATCATCGTGATGATTTACCGGAACATTTCTTCGATTGACATCGGGCTGCTCAACCGGCTGAAAGGCTGAGTGACTCGCTCTTGGTAATTCGTTAATCGGCTTCTCCCGAAATTAACTTCCTGCCTGCGTTCATGTCCTTAGTGCTCCTGATTCCCCTCCTGCCGCTGATTGGATTTCTCATCAACGGCCTTGGTTTTCGCCGGATTCCGAAAGGCCTCGCCGGGCTGATTGGCACCGGCACCGTGGCGGCTTCCTTCGCCCTCGCCTTGTCGCTGTTCCTGAATTTCGACGGGCAAGTCCGCGTCGAAAAACTCTACGACTGGATTACCGTCGGGAGCCTCAACCTCGCCTTCGCGTTTCAGATTGACCAGTTGTCGCTGCTGTTCATGCTCATCATCACGGGCGTGGGGTCGCTGATTCACCTCTACAGCATCGGGTACATGAAGCACGACGAAGGGTTCGGGAAATTCTTCGCGTTTCTGAACCTGTTCGTGTTTTTCATGCTGCTGCTCGTGATGGGGTCCAACTACCTCGTCATGTTCATCGGCTGGGAGGGCGTGGGACTGTGCTCGTACCTGCTGATTGGCTTCTGGAACCGCAACACCAATTACGGCGACGCCGCCCGGAAGGCCTTCGTGATGAACCGCATCGGCGATTTGGGGTTCCTGCTCGGCATTTTCCTCATCATCACGAATTTCCAGAGCGTTGAGTTTTTGGACGTGTTCCAGAAAGCCAGCGGCCTGGAGGTGGGCAACACGACGATTTTCTGGATAACCCTGCTGCTGTTCATTGGCGCGATGGGCAAGTCGGCGCAGATTCCGCTCTACACCTGGCTGCCCGACGCCATGGCCGGCCCGACGCCCGTGTCGGCCCTCATCCACGCCGCGACGATGGTCACGGCGGGGATTTACATGGTCGTGCGCTCCAACCTGCTTTACACGCTGGCCCCCGGCACGCTCGACATCGTCGGCTGGATTGGCCTGGCCACGGCGCTGCTGGCGGCGAGCATCGGGTTGTTCCAGAACGACATCAAAAAAGTGCTGGCCTACTCGACGGTCTCGCAGTTGGGCTACATGTTCCTGGGCCTCGGCATGGCGGCCTACACGCCCGCGTTTTTCCACGTCATGACCCACGCGTTTTTCAAAGCCCTGCTCTTCCTCGGGGCCGGGTCGGTCATCCACGCCATGTCCGACGAGCAGGACATCCGGAACATGGGCGGGCTGCGGAAGGCGCTGCCCATTACGTTTTTGACGTTCCTCGTCGGCACCATCGCCATCGCGGGGATTCCGCCGCTGGCGGGCTTTTTCTCGAAAGACGAAATCCTGCTGCACGTTTTCGAGCACAACAAAGCGATGTGGGCCGTCGGGGTGTTCACCTCGATGCTGACTTCGTTTTATATGTTCCGGTTGTTGTTCCTGGTGTTTTTCGGAAATTTCCGGGGCACGCACGAGCAGCAGCACCACCTGCACGAATCGCCGCTGACGATGACCCTCCCACTGATGGTGCTGGCCGTGCTGAGCGCCGTGGGTGGGTTTTCCAACGTGCCCGAAGTCCTCGGCGGGAGCGCCCGCCTGGCCGACTTCATGGCACCGCTCTTCGACGCCGCCCGCACCGCCCGGCCCGAAGCCTTCCAGATGGCCGAAATTTCGCACAGCACCGAGTACGCCTTGATGGGCGTGTCGGTGGCGGCGGCGCTGGTGTCGCTGGTGGTGGCCTACGTGGTGTTCGTGAGCCGGAAAACGGTGCCCGTGGCCGAGGGGCAGGAGAGCGGCCTGCAAAAAGTCATTTACCGCAAGTACTACGTGGACGAACTCTACGACGCGGTGTTCGTCCGGCCCCTCAACGCGTTGTCGGTCTTTTTCCACCAGGTCGTCGATTTCCTGTTGATTGATTTGCTCGTGGAAGGCGTCGGGAAGTTCGTGAAGGGCCTCTCGAAGGAATTCCGCCTCGCCCAGACCGGCGCGACGGGCTTTTACATTTTCGCCATGGTCATCGGCATTGCCGCGCTGCTGGCCTGGAGTTTACGCGGGTTGATTCTCGGCTGAGATGCTTAGTTTCGTTTTTCACCGGCAACCGAAGGCATATCAAGGCTCGAACACGTACAAGTCGAAACTGGACAAGGAAACGTACCGGGCTGTGCTCGAGCAGGCGCTGGTGGAGTTCAACCCCAGTTTTGAAAAACGGAGCGGATCGCTGTATGGGGTGGTGTACTATTTTTACCGGAAGGAACTGGGCATTGATGCCGACAACATCAGCAAGCCCATCTGGGATTGTTTGCGGGGCTTCGCTTACGATGATGACAGTCAAGTCGTTTTTCGGGTAGCTGCCAAGTTCGGCGTAGAAGAAGCTAATTCCATCGTGCCTGACAACTTCCAAAATCTTCCAGAAAACGTGTACGATGCATTTATCAAGTTTTTCGAGGAGGCCAACACGCCGCATTTCGTTTACGTCGAATTAGGACAACCGATTGATTGGCAAATAAAATTCGACTGGGAAAATGAAGTAATAGACGGCGGAACGTTCTGAAAAATAAGAAATTACAAACTAAACAGCCTTGTGTAAAGTTTAGGTGAGCTATGCAAATCGAATCAAAATACCTCTCCAAGCACTTGCATGAACTAGCTGTCGAGCAGTTAGCGGATAAATACGCCCAGGAGGGCTATCTGGTCGCACGTGACGTTCGACTGGGTAGTGCAGAGGCTGATTTGGTAGTTTCCAAAGCAGACAAACACATCATCGTTGAAGTAAAATCACCTAGGAATCGAACGGAATCCGGTAGCTTTCGCAGCAAAATGTTATCCCTGCGAACTTTTGCGTTGGAAAACCCCTCCTATTCCCTGCAGTTAGTTGTCGCGACCGAACCCCGCCCCAAGAAAATTAAAGTCGAAGGGCTTTCGGACGCGCTGTTCGAGAACCTGGCGAAAAACCCGGTTCCCGCCCTCAATGCCCTGGCCACGCCCTACCGCGTGGAGAAGGTCATTGAAGTGGAAGTGAACGAACTGAATCTGCTCGAATCGGGCGACGTGCAGGTAGCCGGTACGGGCGTCGTGGTCGTGGCGTTTCGGATTGCGCCTTCCGTGGACAACGGACACACCGAAAGTTTCACCACGCGGGACCACTACCCCTTCGATTTTCAAGTCAGACTCAATCACGTCGAACGCGAGGGCCTTGCTATCCGAGAGGTCAATTACCTCGACATCGATACCTCGTCATTCTACGATTAATTCATGCTAACCCTCACCCTGATTCTGCTCCCCCTCGTGGCGGGGCTGGTTTTACTCGGACTGAACGGCGGGGCCGTCAAGCGCGTGGCGCTCGCGGCCGCGCTGCTCGAACTGGCCCTGGCCGTGTACGTCGTGACGAGCTTTCAAGCCAACACCGCCACGCAGTACGCCTTCAGCGCCGACTGGATCGGCTCGATGGGCATCCGCTTCGCCGTGGGTATCGACGGCATCAGCCTGCTGCTCGTGCTGCTGAGCACGCTGCTCGTGCCGCTCATCGTGCTCTCCACGTTCCACCACGCCTACCGGAACCCGTCGGCGTTTTACGCCCTGATTTTGTTCATGCAGTCGGCGCTGGTGGGGGTGTTTACGGCCCGCGACGCCTTTTTGTTCTACTTGTTTTTCGAAGCGGCGCTGATTCCGGTGTACTTCATCGCGGCGCTCTGGGGGGGCGAAAACCGGGTGCGGGTCACGTTCAAGTTTTTCATTTACACCCTGTTCGGGTCGCTGTTCATGCTGCTGGGGCTGGTGTACCTCTACCTCCAGACCCCCGGCACCCACACCGCCGACCTGACGGCGTTTGCCCAACTCAGCCTCACCGCCGAGCAGCAGAGCTACCTGTTCTGGGCCTTGTTCATCGGGTTTGCGATTAAAATGCCGGTGTTTCCCTTCCACACCTGGCAGCCCGACACCTACGTCGAATCGCCCACGCCCGCCACAATGCTGCTGGCCGGCATCATGCTCAAAATGGGCACCTACGGCCTGATTCGCGTGGTGCTGCCCATCGTGCCGCTCGGCGTGGAGCGCTGGGGCACGCCGGCCCTGGTTCTGTCGGTGATTGGCATCGTGTACGGGTCCATCATCGCCATTCAGCAACGGGACATGAAGCGGCTCATCGCGTATTCGTCGTTCGCGCACGTGGGGCTGATGGCGGCGGGAATCCTCTCGCAGACCCTCGACGGCGTGCAGGGGTCGCTGATTCAGATGCTGACCCACGGCATCAACGTGGTGGGGCTGTTTTTCATCGTTGAAATCATTTTCAGCCGCACCCAGTCGCGGGAACTGGATCGCCTCGGGGGCATCACGCAAAACACGCCCAACCTGACGGTGTACTTCATCATCCTCATGCTGGGCAGCGTGGCCCTGCCACTGACCAACGGCTTCGTGGGCGAATTCTTGCTGCTGCGCGGGGTGTTCGAGTACAACACCTGGCTGGGAGCCGTGGCCGGACTGACCATCATCCTCGGCGCGGTGTACATGCTGCGGATGGTGCAGAAAGCGATGCTCGGCGAAAAATCGGGCCTCACCCAGCATTTCACCGACCTGACCCTGACCGAGCAACTGACCCTGCTGCCCCTGGCCGTGATGGTGTTTGCCATCGGCCTTAACCCGAACGCCTTCCTGCGGCTGACGGAACCGGCGGTGGCGCAGTTGCTGCAAAGCATGGTGAAGTAAAAAGTTATTCGTTATTGGTTATCCGTTAATCGTATTCGGATACCCATTGACCATGAACGAATAACGATTAACCATTAACGAATAACGACCCAACGATGCTTTCCATCGTCTCGCTTTCCCTCTTCGGCATCCTCAACCTGTTCCTGGGCTTTTTGAAGTCTTCGCGGCGGTTGCTGCTGCCGGCGACGCTGCTGTTCGTGGCGCTGGCCTTCGCCGCCAACCTTCTCGACTGGAACGAGCAGTACCTCTGGTTCCGCAACATGCTGCGGACCAACAACCAATTCATCAACTTCTCCGGCATCATCCTGCTGACGACTTTTTTCGTCGTGGCCCTCTCGCGCACCTTCGGCAAGGACGAGGAGCACACCCATCCTGCCGAATACTACGCCATCATGCTGTTTTCGGTGGCGGGGGCGATGATGATGGTTGGGTTTGAAAACCTCATCATGCTGTTCGTGGGCCTGGAAATCCTGTCGGTGTCGATGTACGTGCTGACCGGAACCGACAAACGCAACCTCCGCTCCAACGAGGCAGCGCTAAAGTATTTTCTGATGGGCGCGTTTGCCACCGGCATTTTCCTGTTCGGTGTGGCGCTGGTGTACGGGGCTTCCGGGTCGTTCAACCTGGCGGGCATCGGAGCTTACACGGCCAACGCCCGCGCCCTGGGGGTGTCGCCGCTGCTGTACGTCGGCCTGCTGCTGATTTTGGTCGGAATGCTGTTCAAAGTTTCCGCCGCGCCCTTCCACTTCTGGACGCCCGACGTGTACGACGGGGCACCAACGCTGTTCACGGCCTTCATGTCCACGGTCGTGAAAACTGCCGGATTCGCGGCGCTCTACCGGATTCTCTCGGCCTCGTTCGGGGGCGTGTACGGCTACTGGTGGCAGGTGCTGAGCGTCATTACGGTGCTGACCCTGCTGGTGGGCAACATCACCGCCGTGTACCAGAACAGCGTGAAGCGGATGCTGGCCTATTCGAGCATTTCGCACGCGGGCTACCTGCTCATCGCGCTGGCGGCGCAAACGCGGCAGTCGGCCTCGGCGATTTTGTTTTACTCGCTGGCCTACTCGGTGGCCACGGTCACGGCCTTCGGGGTGCTGATGCTGGTTTCGGAACAAAAACCCGTGGAAGGTCGCCCCGACGAACGCTACGAAGCCTTCAACGGCCTGGCCAAACGCAGCCCGCTGCTGGCCTTCGCGCTGGCTGTTTCGATGCTCTCACTGGCGGGCATCCCGCTGACGGCCGGGTTCTGGGGTAAGTTTTTCGTCTTCGCCACCGCCGTGGACCGGGGCATGACGAGCCTGCTGGTCATTGCCGTGCTGATGTCGGTGGTAGGGATTTACTACTACTTCCGGGTCATCATCGCCTCGTACCTGAAAACCGGCGACGGCGAACCCATCGAAATCCGGCCGCTATACCGCGTGATTCTCGTGCTCACCACCGCCCTGACCATCCTGCTGGGCGTGTTCCCCGACCTGGTGCGGCATTTGTTTTAAGTTTTTAAGTGTTTTGAGTGTTTGAGTTTTTACGTGGTTGGGTTGCAACGTAAAAACTCAAACACTCAAAAACCATTTCAACCGGTCCACCGGTCTTTCAACCCTGCATTGTGGCCAATTCAAAACTGCTGAATCGAAAGGACGTCCTGGCTTATTTTCTGGTAGCGGGCACGGGTGCGGTGGTGCAAATCGTCTCGGGCGGCATTTTTCGCGATTACATGGGGCCGGACGAAGCCGTGGCGCTGGGGTACCTGGTTTCGTTCGTGGTGGGCTTCACGCTGACCAAACTCTTCGCCTTCGACGCCAAGCGGTCGGGGCAGACCCGCCGCGAAATGGTGAAATTTGCCGCCGTGGCCCTGCTTTCCTGGGGCATCACAGTGGGCGGCTTCCGGTTGGCGCTCAACACCCTCGATGCCCTGCACCCCGACGATTTTTTTTACCAAATCCCGCTGAATTTTCTGCCCAAACAGCTCCGCAGCATCAACGTGAAAGAGTTCGGCGCGCTGCTTTTTGGCATGGGGGCTAGTTTTGTCAGCAATTACATTCTGCACAAAACCTTCACCTTCAAAAGCACCGGATTTTACGACCGCATCAAAGCGTATATCCGCTGAACCCGGTCGGGAAAAGACCAAAACTTGTACTTTTCCTAAAAAATATTTCGGAACGGTTTCCCCGATTTAGCGTAGATTTTTTGGTGAAACTCCCGACCAACCGTACTTTTCGGGAGTAAAATGCCCCAAAACAGCTTGTTTTGAGCGGTGTTTGGGTAGCTGGTAGAATTTCCAAAAAAAAAGGGAAGCATAACTTGCATAAAAATCAATTGTATTAAATTTGCAACTCAAACCTTAAACACCACAGTAAGAAAATGAAAAAACTGTTCACCGTAGTCCTCCTGGGCACCATGGTTAGCCTGGCCGCCTGCGAAAGCAAGAAAGCTGAAACTACTTCGACCGACACGACGTCGACCATGATGGCCGATACGTCGGCCATGGGCGCTGCCATGGACACCACGATGGCCACGGACACGGCGGCTGCCGACACCACGAAGTAATTCGATATATCCTTCGAACATCAGCTTGCAAGCTCAGAAAAAGAAGCCTTAGTTTTAAGGCTTTTTTTTATGCCCAAACCCACCGAATCAACCGAACTGTTCGCCCGCCACGTGCCCCCGGCGGCGGTGGCCTACTGCCAGCGGCTCCGGGCGGATTGGGAGTTTTCGCTGCGGGTGACGCGGCCCCGGCGCACCCGGCTGGGCACCCACCAGTTTGACCCAACCACGGGCCACCTCGTGACGGTCAACGCCGACCTCGGCCCCGAGGCGTTTCTGATTACCTACCTGCACGAAGTGGCCCACGTGGTGACGGTGCGGCAAGCACGACGGCACCCCCAGCCCCACGGCGCGGCCTGGAAGCGGAATTTTCGCCTGCTGCTCGAACCCATGCTGACCGAGGCCGTGTTTCCGCCCGCCGTGCTCCGGCCCCTGCGGGCCTACGCCCTCAACCCCACGGCGGCCACGAGCAGCTACCCACCCCTGGCCCAGGCCCTGCAAAACGTCGGAAGCCCTCCCGACGGCACGACGACCGTGGCCCAGGTGCCCGAAGGCGAGGCGTTCGTGTTGCACCACCGCACGTTTGTTCGTGGACCATTGCGCCGCACGCGGGCGCTCTGCACCGAGGCCAGCACGGGCCGGAAGTACACCGTGCCGGGGCACGCGCGGGTGCGGAAAGCATGAAATTGCTCCTAAAATTCGTTACCTTTCCGAAGCAAACCCGGCTCGTTTTTGGTGCGACGTTTCCGTTTTTTTCTTCTCGCCACACTTTGCCTGTTGGCCCGATTCAGCCTGGCGCAGACCGCTTCGGTGCTGGCCCGGCCCGGTAGCCTGAAGCTCGGCGTGACCCAGCCCGGCGTGTACCGGCTCGGCGCGGATTTCCTGCGAAAAGCCGGGCTTGACCCCGCCCGCCTCGACCCGCGCACCCTGCGGCTGTTTGGCAACGGCGGGGGCATGCTGCCCCAGGCCAACGCAGCGCCCCGCCCGGTGGATCTGACCGAAAACGCCGTGTTCGTGGCGGGCGAAAGCGATGGCCGCTTCGACGAGGGCGACTACCTGCTGTTCTACAGCCCCGGCCCGCACGCCGTCTGGCTTGACGCCACCACGGGGCGATTCGTTCACCAAACCAACCTGTACTCGGACACCACGTTTTATTTTTTGCAAACGGGCGAAACACCCGGCCTGCGCGTGACCGACCGGGCCAGTCTGGCCGCCGCAACGACGCTGACGGCCTTCGACGACTTCGTTTTCCTCGAAAAAGACCTCCGCAACGTCCTGGCTTCGGGCCGGGAGTGGTACGGCGAATCGCTCACCTTCGGCGATTTGGCGGTGAGTTTTGCCCTGCCCAACCTCGTGCCCAACTCGCCCCTGCTCCTGACGGTGGCCACGATGGCGGCGGCTCCGGTCGAAACCAGCGTGCAGGTGCGGTTCAATGGGCAGGTCCTCGGCACCCAGACCTTCGGCACGGTCACGCCCGAACGCTACGACTTGAAGGGCCTCGACGCCGTCAGCGCGTTTTCGACCCCGCTCGCCACCCCACCCGCCGACGGTACGCTGCGCTTCGTGCTGAGTTACAACCGGGCCAACCAGGCCTCGGCCCAGGCGTACTTCAACTGGCTGCGGGTGCAGGCCCGGCGCGAACTGCGGTGGAGCGGCGAAACGCTGCGGTTCCGGGCGCTGGAGAGCCGGAAGTTTCCGGCGGTGACTTACCAACTCGTCGGCGCCCCGACGGGCCTGCGGGTGTGGGACGTGACCCAGCCCCTGCGTCCGGTTAGCCAGGGTTTTTCGGTCTCAACCGGCGCGGCCCGCTTCGGGGCGAAAGCCGACACCCTGCGCGAATTCGTGGCCTTTCTCGAAAAAGACGCCCTTGAACCGGCCTCCGTTCGAGCCATTCCGGCCCAGAACCTGCGCGGGTTGGCAGCACCCGACCTGCTCCTCGTGACGGCTCCGGCCTATCGCGACCAGGCCGAACGGCTCGCCGCGTTTCGCCGCCAGCACGACGGCCTGAAGGTGGCGGTGGTGACGACAGAGGAGGTGTACAACGAATTTGCTTCCGGACAAACGGACCCGACCGCCCTGCGGGATTTTGTTCGTTTCCTGAAAAAAGATCCCAATTCGCCCCTGGCGTACCTGTTGCTGTTCGGCGATGCCACCTACGACTACCGGGGCCGCACCGGCGGCAATTTCGCCGAAGGCTACGTGCCCGTGTACCAAAGCCGCGAGTCGCTGCACCCGATTTACAGCTACTCCTCCGACGATTACTTCGGGTTTCTGGACGAAACCGAGGGCGAATGGCCCGAAACCTACGCGGGCGACACCGACCTCGACCTGGGCATCGGGCGCTTGCCGGTGAAAACCGCCGCCGAAGCCGCCACCGTGGTGGACAAGCTGATTCGCTACGAAAACCCGGCCTCGCTTGGCCCGTGGCGGCAGCGGATTACGTTCGTGGCCGACGATGGCGACTACAACCTCCACCAGCAGGACGCCGACCACCTGGCCCAGGAACTGCGGCAGACCCAGCCGGGGGTTTTGACCGAAAAACTCTACGTCGGGGCCTTTCCACGCGTCGGCACGGCGACGGGCGCGAAAACCCCCGCCCTCAACGAGACCCTCAACCGGCGCGTACGCGACGGCGCGCTTGTGGTCAACTACACCGGTCATGGCGGCACGTCGGGCTGGGCCGAGGAACAAATACTGACGCGGGCCGACATCCTGAGCTGGCGTAACGCCGACCGGATGCCCTTCCTGGTCACGGCCACCTGCGAATTTGGCCGCTACGACAACCCCGCCGAGGTGTCGGGGGCCGAACTCGCCCTACTGCTGCCCCGCGCCGGGGCCGTCGGGCTGCTCACCACTACGAGGGCGGTTTTTGCCAACACCAATTTTCTGGTCAACGAGGCCTTCTACCGCAGTTTTTTCCCCGCCGACGGCCCTATTCCGCGCCTCGGCGACGTGCAGCGGCTGACGAAAAACCGCAGCCTCAGCGGGCCGGTCAACCGCAACTTCGCCCTGCTCGGCGACCCCTCGATGCGGCTGGCATTCCCAACCCAGTCGGTGGCGCTGACGCAGGCCCCCGACACGCTCCGGCCCCTGCGTCCGGTGACGCTGACGGGCGCGGTGCGCGGCCCCAGCGGGCAACCCGACGCGGGCTTTGAGGGCACCGTCGCGGTGACGGTGTTTGACAAACCCGCCACCCAGCGCACCACGGCCACCGCCGGTACCCCGGCCATGAGTTACGACGTGCAGCAAACGGTGCTGTTCAGCGGCACGGCGGCGGTGCGGGCGGGGCGTTTTTCGGTTTCGTTCGTCGTGCCGAAAAACGTGGAGGCGAAAGGGGGCCGGGGAAAAATCAGTTTCTACGCCCGCCGTGCCGACGGAACCGGCGATGCGGGCGGGGCCGCTGAGGTCTGGGTAGGCGGCGCACCGGCCGGTGCGCCGGGTGACACGCAGCCCCCGCAAATCGCGCTGTTCCTGAACGACACGACCTTCCGCGACGGGGGCGAAACCCCGCCCAACGCCCGCCTGCTGGCCCGCTTCCGCGACGACACCGGCCTGAACCTGAGTCGGGGCCTGACGCTCACGCTCGACGACACGCTGACGGTTTCGCTCACCGAAGCCTACGTCGGCGACCTCGGCAGTTCCCGCTCCGGCAGCCTGACGTACACGTTGCCAACGCTGAAACCGGGTCGGCACACGCTCCGGCTGAAGGCCTGGGATGTGTACGACAACGCCGCCGACGCCACGCTAACTTTTTCGGTGAACGAGCGTACTAACGCGCCGCTGCGCAACGTTGTGAGCCTGCCGAATCCGTTTCGCGAAAAAACCACCTTCCGGCTTGAGCACGACGCCGAAGGCGACGACCTCGAACTGGAAGCCGAAATTTTCGACGGTACGGGCCGGGTGCTGCGCCGCCTCCGGGCCGTGGCCGACCGGGCCGAGTCGCCGCTTCAGGTTCTGACCTGGGACGGGCGGGCCGATTCCGGGGGGGACCTGGCGAGCGGATTGTATTTTTATCGTATTTTTGCCCGTTCGTTTCAAACGGGCCGCCAGCAACGAGGCGCTGGCAAGCTGATTCTGGCCCGTTAACGATGGGTTTGTGCGTATTTAGGTTTTTGAGTTTTTTCGTTGAACCCCTCTTTTTAACGTAAAAACCCATAAACCCAACACCCAGGAACCCTCCCAACCTACCCGACACCCAATTTCTACTTTGAAACCTCATCGTATGACGCGTTTTCGTACCCGTCTGCTTTCGGTGGCCGCCCTCGCGGGCCTGGCCGGTTTTGGCTTCCACTCGGCGGCCCTCGCCCAGGGCGGCACGACCCTGAGCGGCCAAACCAACGCCGACCGGATTCCCATCACGGCGGTGCCCTTCCTGACCCTCACGCCCGACGCCCGCTCGGCGGCCCTCGGCGAGGCCGGCGTGGCCCTGACCCCCACCGACGCCAACGCGCTTTTCTGGAACCCGGCCAAAACCATTTTCGCCCCCGACAATTCCGGCGTGTCGCTTTCGTACACCCCCTGGCTGCGCAACCTGGGCCTCGACGACATGTGGCTGAGCTACCTGTCGGGGTACAAAAAGCTCGGCAACAACCAGTTCATTGGCCTGTCGCTCAACTACAACAACCAGGGGCTGATTCAATTCACCAACAACGTCGGCACCAACATCGGGACGTTCAACTCCCGCGAGATGGGCGTGGCGGCCACCTACGGGCGGCGGCTTTCGCAGCGCCTGGCCCTGGCCCTAAGCCTGCGGTACATCAACTCCAACCTGGCCGGGGAGCAGGTGCTGAACGGCATTGCCGTCAAGCCGGGCAACACCGTGGCGGGCGACATCGGGGTGTACTACCACGGCAACCGCGAACGCAACACGTACTGGAATTTTGGCGCGTTGGTTTCCAACCTCGGCGGGCGGATGTCGTACGGGGGCGTGAACCAGTACTTCATCCCGACCAACCTCAAACTGGGCACGGCCGTGACCACCCGCCTGGCCGACCAGCACTCGCTGACGTTCACGGTGGACCTCAACAAGCTGATGGTGCCCACCCCGCCCAGGTACGACCCCAACAACCCCGGCGTCATCCTGGCGGGGCGCGACCCCAACAAACTCACCACGCTGGGGGGCATTTTCGGCTCGTTCAGCGATGCTCCCGACGGCTTCGGCGAGGAACTGCGCGAAATCAACCAGTCCATCGGCGTCGAATACTGGTACAGCAACATCCTGGCGGCGCGGGTGGGGTACTTCAACCAGCCCAAAGGCAGCTACCAGTTCGTCACGGCGGGCTTCGGCGTTCACTACAACAAGTATGCGCTCGATTTCGCCTACCTCTTCCCGCAGGGGCAGAACAGCCCCCTGGCTAACACCCTCCGCCTGACGCTCTCCATCGGCTTCGACAAAGGCACCCGCGTGGAGGAGCCGGACGAGGACGACAATTAAAACCGCCTCTGTTTTTGAAGAAAACCGAAGTTTCGCCCGGAACTTCGGTTTTTTGTTTTCGGGAACGTGCTGACCGCCGTTTCCCGGAAAATCCCTACCTTCCGGCCACCCCCAATCTTCCATGAAAGTCCTCCTGTTTCTGGTGCTTGCGGCGGCGTGCGTTTCGCTGACGCTGCCCCCGACGCCCCGCCCCCAGGCCACTCCGCCCAACGTGGTGTTCATCCTCGCCGACGACCTCGGCTGGGCCGACCTGGGCTGCTACGGCAACCCCTTCAACCGCACGCCCAACCTTGATTCGCTGGCCCTGCACGGAGTGCGCTTCACCCAGGCCTACGCCGCCGCGCCCGTGTGCTCGCCCTCACGGGCGGCCATCCTGACCGGCAAACACCCCGCCCGGCTGCACCTGACCAATTTCCTCGTCGGCGAGCGGGTGGACAGCGCCTCGCGCCTGGCCCCGGCCCCCTGGACGAAGTACCTGCCCGCCGCCGAAGTCACGATGGCCGAGTGGCTCAAAGCCCAGGGTTACGCGACGGGCATGGTCGGCAAGTGGCACCTCGGCGGGGCCGACTCCCTGGCCCCCTGGGGGCAGGGCTTCGACTACGCGCGGGTCATCGGGCGTAATGGGCTGGATTACTACCGTTACGGCATTTTCGAGGACAATTACCAGACCGAATTCCGCGACGGCGGAACCCACTACCTGACGGACAAACTCACCGATTACGCGGTTGATTTTCTCGAAAAAAATAAGGAACGACCGTTTTTTCTCTACCTGACCTACTCGGCCCCGCACATCATCCTCGTGCCCCGAGGCGACAAGCTCAACCACTACCTCTACAAGTACGAGAAGTTCGGCGGGCGCTACAACCCGTACTACGGCGCGGTGGTCGAGAGCCTCGACGACGGCGTGGGGCGGGTGATGAAAAAACTCCGCGACCTGGGCCTCGACGAGAACACGCTCGTGGTGTTCACCTCCGACAACGGCGGCGTGGGCCTGCCCGAACTCGGCCCGACGCCCACCTCCAACGCCCCCCTGCGCTCCTGGAAAGGCCACCTCTACGAAGGCGGCATCCGCGTGCCCCTGATTTTTCGCTGGAAAGGCCGCCTGCCCGAAAACCAGACCCGCGACGCCGTCGTGACGGGCACCGACTTTCTGCCCACCTTTGCCGACCTGCTCGGCCTGCCGCCCCAGTACGCCCCGGACGGGCGGAGTTTCGCGTCGGTGCTGAACGCCAACCCCGCGCCCTTCGAGCGGGGGCCGGTTTTCTGGCACTACCCGCACTTCAGCAACCAGATGAGCCGCCCCGCCGCCGCCGTGCGCCTGGGCGATTTTAAGCTGATTGAATTTTACGAAACCGGGAAAACCGAACTCTACAACCTCAAAACCGACCTTTCCGAAACCACCGACCTCACGCGCAGCCAGCCGGGCAAGTCGAAGGAACTCCGCGCCCGGCTCGACCTCTGGCGGCGGGGCATCGGGGCCAATCTGCCCGTGCCGAATCCCCTCCTCGTTCAAAAACGATAGTTTTTTCCATGCGAATTGCTTTTCTCACCGACTTGCACTTGGGCAGGCCCGGCCAAAATACCCAGGGCGTGGATGTGCGCCGGAATTTTCTGAACGCCCTCAACTACCTGACCGAATTAAAGCCCGATGCGCTCGTCGTGGGCGGTGACGTGTGCTACGACACGGGGCAGGCCGAAACGTACCGCTGGTTCTGTCAGCGGGTCGAAGCATTGCCGTACCCCTGGTTTGCCATCGCGGGCAACCACGACACCTCGCCCCTGATGGCCCGCGAACTGGGCCTGGAGGCTCACCTGCGGGACGAGGAGTTGTTTTTCGAAGAAAAATTGGGGGAAACGTCGGCCCTGTTTCTCGACACGGCGCGGGGAGCCTGTTCGAAAAACCAGTGGCAGTGGCTGGGGGAGAAACTGGCGAATCGGCAGGAGGCGCTGCTGTTCATGCACCACCCGCCCGTTCCGGCGGGCGTGGGGCACATGGACACGAATTACCCGTTTCGGGAATCTTCAACATTTCTGGAGTTGACCGCACCCCTGCGCCGGGTGACGGTGGTGTGCGGGCATTACCACGTCGAGAAGGTGGTGCAGCGGGGCAATCTGACGGTGTACCTCACGCCCTCGCTGTTTTTCCAGATGAAACACGACCCCGTGGAGTGCGTGTTTGACCACTTTCGCATCGGCATCCGCGAGGTGAACCTGCTGCCCGGCGGGGGCCTGACCACCGCCGTGCACTACCTCAGCGGCATCCGGACGCAGGAAGTGCAGGCGTGAAACCTGCTCGCTGACACGCTGAGCCTGCCGAAGCGCTACGTGTGACGCGCTTCGACAGGCTCAGCGTGACAATTTTTACGGATTAAACCGCAGCGTCAGCACCGTCGGCGGGCCGGTTTTCGGCACCGTTACCACGAACAGCGCGTCGTACTCGGTGTCGGTGAGGTTGGGCAGGCTGGTTCCGGCCAGGGCGTTGACCAGTTTCGGAATCGTGTTGCTGTGGCCCACCACGAGCACGCGCTGGCCAGCGTGGGCCTTCAGCAGGGTTTCGGCAAAACCCGCATCTTTCGCGTTGTACGTCTGCACCGTTAGGCTGCGGCGTTCGGCCAGGGGGCGGGCCGTTTCGCGGGTGCGGACGTAGGCCGTCGAGTACACCGCCTGCACGTTGGCGTCGCGGAGCATGTCGGCCAGTTTCTCAGCCCGGGCCTTACCCCGGTCGGTGAGGAGCGAAGCATCGGTCTGGTCGGCCTTCTCGGCGTGGCGGACGAGAAACAGTGTGGTGGAAGCTTCGGGCTGCTGGGCGCAGGCGAGGCTGGTCACGAGCAGGAAAAAGCAGGAGAGGAAACGCATGAACGGAGCTGGGTTGAGGGATTCAAAACTGCTTTAAATACGTCAATTTCGCAATGGCCTGGTCCTGCCGGAGGCGGTTGGCGGGGTTGCGCAGGTCGCGCTGGTTGGAGTTGAGTACCACGAACAGGTACGACAGCGGGCGGTATTCCCACGAGAGCCGGACGTTGTACACGTCGCGGTTCACGGCCGTGTTGCGCTGGTAAAACCCGATGAGCTGCACGCGGGGGTTGAGCGCCAGGCGGGCGTTGAGGCCCAGCAGGTGGGTGTCGAAATTTCGGCGGCGTTCGCCCAGGTTGCCGAAGCGGTTGAACTCATACTGCACCGAAAATTCCGCGTGCGGCACCGGGGCCAGCCGACCCTCAAACGTCCAGGCATTGAGCCGCCCGTCGTAGTACGCGCCCGTGGCGAGGTTGGCCGAGGCAGCGATTTTCTTCGAAAAATCCGTGTTGTAGCCCAGGTTGGTGCGCACGAAGCGGTACCGCCCGGCGGGTACGGTCGAACCCACGAAGTCGAAGGGTTCGTCGAGCACCTGCACGTTGGGTTCAAACGACACCTCCAGGTTAGCCCCCGACTGGAGGGTCAGGTCGAGCGGTGCCACGCGGCTCTCGAACGAAATCAGCCGCCCGGTGGTCGGGTCGTGGAAGGCAAACGCGCTGGCGTCGGGTTCGTAGGTGCGCAGCCACTTGGGGAACCACTTCGGGCGGACGTCGAACTCCACCAGCGGGCCGGTGAAGACGTAATCCCGCCCGAACCGCTCGATGCCCACGCCGGGCTGGTAGTTTTTCACCAAAAATTGAAGCAACGACAGCGTGACGAGGTTGGTCTGGTACGTCACCTGGGCCTGCGCCGCCAGGCCGTCGCCGAGGCGGGTGTCGCGGGAGCCGGAGGCCATGAAGCCCACCGTCGTGCGCTGCGAAGGCCGCAGCAGGCCGTCGACGGTGGCGGTGTAGTTCTGGTTGACGCCGAAGGCCAGCCCGTCGAGGCGGAAGGCGTCGTCCTGCCGGAAGGTCACCATGCCCCCCACCCGGCTTTGCTCGCCGAAATTGCGCGAGAATCGCCCCACGCCGAAGTGCGTGCGCGGGCTGCGGGCCGTGGCGCGTTCGCGCACGAGCAGCGCGCCGAAACTCCGCTTCGGGTCCTGGTGGGTCAGGCGCAGGCCCGCGTCGAGGGGCAGCAGGTTGCCCGCGTCGTCGAGGCCGATGCGGCGGCTGAAAAACGGCTGGATGAACTCGTTGAGGGTGGCGTTGAACAAATTCGCGCCTTCCAGAAAAAACTGCCGCCGCTCCGGGAACAGCACCGAAAACCGCGTGAGGTTGACCACCTGCCGGTCGGCGTCGGCCTGGGCGAAGTCGGTGTTAAGCGTCAGGTCGAGCACGGTGTTCGGGCTGACGGCCCACTTCAACTCCCCGCCCAGTTTGGGCCGGGCCGTCTGCACGGGGGCGTCGGTGCCGCTTTGGGTGCGGGTGGCGTCGTACACGAGGTACGGGTTGGCCTGCACGTTGGCCGAAGGCCGGGGCGGGCGCAGGCCGGTGAGGAGCCCTTCGTAGGCCATGCGGTAGGCCGTGAATAGGCGCGGTACGGCGGGGAGGGTCACGTTTTCGTTGAACTGCCGGAGGTTTCGGAGAAAAATCACGCCCAGTTTGTCGGCCCCGGCGGGGTAGCGCAGGGTTTTCCAGGGAATGGCGAATTCGGCCGTCCAGCAGGAGTCGGTGCGGTGGGTGCGCACGAACCAGAGCGCGTCCCACTCGCGGTTGAAGGTTTCGCCGTCGATAACCTGCAAATCGCGCTGCGAGCCGTAGGGCGAGGTCTGGAAACTCACCGCGTTGCGCTGGTCGAGGAAGCCGTCGAGGGCGATGCCGAAGAGGTCGTTGTCGTCGAACTCAAAATCCCGCCGCAGGTTCTGCACGCGCAGGTTCCGGCGCTGCCGGTAGTCGCCGAAGCAGGTCGCGCCCACGTACAAAAACCGCTGGTTGAACAGCACGCGCACTTCGGTGCGGTACGTGGCGGGCTGGCCCTGGGTGGGGTTTTGCTGGACGAAGGCATCGGCCACCGCTGCCCCGCGCCAGAGGGCTTCGTCGAGCCGCCCGTCGACGGTCAGGGTTTGGTGAATTTCGGTAGCCGGAAACTCGGCGCGCTGGGTGGGTGGGTCGAAAACGGGCGGGGCGACCTGGGCGACCGAACGGTGGAGCAGCAGGAAAAAGAAAATCGTTCGGCAGACGGGTTTCACGAAACGGGACGATTGGCTACCGCCCTTGCTCCGGCAAGGGGTCGGCGGGGACTGGCGGAGGGATGCGACGAAGGTAACTTGCGCGCCCCGGCTTTGTGTTTTGGTTTGGCGGCTTTTTTTCGCCGCCCCCACCAAATCAAAAAGCCCGTCACGGGTAAACTGGCCGCCACGAGGCTGGCAAAAAACGCCAGCAACTGCCCCGGCAGGCCGAGAATTTTGCCAATGTGAATGTCGTAGTTCATGGCGCGCAGCCGCTGCCCGGCAGTCTGGGTTTCGGGCGACTCTTCGCGGAGCAGCCGACCGGTGGCCGGGTCGAAGAGCAGGTAGCGGCTGTCGTGGTAGGTGGTCAGGCTGGGGTATACGCCGAGGGCGAGGGTGGCCGTGTCGCTGGCCGGAAAATCGACCGAAAACATCGGGGCGTCGGGGTACTTTGCCCAGGCCCCGGCCAGCAGGCGGTCGGGAAGTGCGGTACTGAATTTCAGAGCGTTGCTGACTTTCGGTTCGCGGAGTTCGGGTGAAAGCTGCCCACCGTTGGCCAGCCAGTCCACGGTTTTGTCCACCCAGCCGAACGACCACACCAGGCCCGTCAGGGCGATGACGAGGGCCAGGGGCAGGCTGTAAAATCCGAACACGTTGTGTGAATCGTAGTTGACCCGCCGCCACCTGGCCGACCATTTCACCGAAAATCGCTGCCTGGCTGCCGAACGGTTGCGGGGCCACCACAAAATCAACCCGGTGATGAGCGAAATCACGAAAATCAGCACCGACACGCCCACCACGTAGTGACCCACCGCGTGGGGCAGCATCAGGCTGGTGTGGAGTTCGAGCACGATGCCGAAAAAGTCGCTACGTCGGTCCTGCACCTTCAGCACCCGGCCGGTGTAGGGGTTGAGGTACACGTAGTGGTACACTTCGGGCGTTTCGTTGTAGGCGTAGAAGTACGCGGCCTTCGTTGGGTCGCGGTAGAGCGTGACGTTCTGGTATTGCGCCTTCAGCGGGCGGCCCAGTTCGGCGCTGAGGGCCTGAGCACCGATAGTTTTCAGGCTCGAAACCGGCAACCGGGGCGCGGTTTGGGCTTCGACGTTCTGAAACCCGCGCTCCACCGCGCCGCGGATTTCCGTTTCAAACACGTAAATGCACCCCGTGATGCTCACGATGAACACCACCAGCCCGGAGGCCAGGCCGAGCCAGAGGTGGAGCGTACCGGCGAGCTTTTTGAACGTCATGGTTTTGGCGTAGCTTTGAAAAAAACGAAACGACAATGGTCCGGCAAATTGTGATTCCTGAAAAAACCCGGCAATTCATCGACCTGCCGGAAGAGTACCTCGGCGAGCCAGTGGAAATCACGGCGGTCCGGGTGAACGAAAAGACCCCTTCGCCTGACGCCGATGCCGAGAAACAAGCCCGAATCGACCGCCTGGAAAAAGCCCTGGAAGGCTACCAGGTCAGCCTGAAAGGCTACAAATTCAACCGCGACGAGGCAAATGACTACGAATGAATTGCTTGCGGTCGATACCAACATCCTGATTTACCTCCACGACGTCGAGACCACTTCCAAACGCCGCATCGCCGTGGAATTGATGGCTGAAAAGCCCGTCGTTTCCGGTCAGGTGGTGTCCGAATACCTCAATGCCATGAAGGGGTTGCTGAAGGTTCCCAAAACGGAGCTTTTGCAAAACGCCCTTGAATGGTTGCGCGACAGCCAACTCGTGCCGATTGAGTACGACACCTTGCGGTTGGCCCTGCGCCTCGTCCACCGCTACGACTTCTAACTTTTCGACAGCCTCATCGCCGCCGCCCTCGAAGCCGGTTGCACCAAGCTCTACTCCGAAGACATGCAACACGGCCTGCGCGTCGAGAACCAGCTTCTCATTCTCAACCCCTTCCGCTAAAACCGGTAGCCCACCATCACCCGCGCGTTGCGGGGCGGGTTGGGCGCGTAGGTGAAATAGCCCCGCGAATTTTCGTCCGCCGCCGAGTTCCACCAGGCGCTGTCCATGAACTGCCGGTTCAGCAAATTGAACACGTTGAACCGCACCGACAGGTGCTTGCCCTCGTAGCCCACGTTCGCGTCGAAGAGCGCGTAGGCGGGCGAGGCTTTGTCCTTGTCCCTCGGGTCGGTGTACCCGGCCCACACGGCGCTGCGGTTGCCCATCAGTTGCAGGCCCAGGCCCGCCGAAAAGCCGGTGAGTTTTCCCTTCAAAAACCGGTAGCGCAACATGGCGTTGCCCGCGTGTTGGGCCACGCCGTAGTTGCGGAAGCCGACGACGGTCGAATCGGCGTCCCGCGTCACGCGGGCGTCGGTGTAGGTGTAGTTGGCGTTGACGACGAGGGCGTTGGTGAGGTTGCCCGTCACGTCGAGTTCAAAGCCCTGGCTGGTGACTTGCCCGCGTTCTTCGTAAAATTGGGTCTGCGGGTTTTGCACCAGCACGTTGTTTTTGATGGTGCGAAACAAGGATGAATTCACCGCCAGCCGCTGCCCCAGCCAGAGCGACTTGAAGCCCAGTTCGGTGTTGGTGCCAGTGAGCGGGCGGGCGTTGGTGCGGTCGGCTTTGCGGCCCGTCTGGGGCAAGAAGGTCTCGTCGTAGAGGGCGTAGAGCGAGGCGTTTTTGGAAATCAGGTACGTCAGCCCGAAGCGGGGCGTGAACTTGGTGTCGTACACCGTCGTCGAGTCGTAGCTGGCCCAGGACCTGGTGCGCGAAAGCCGCCCGGCCACCGTCACGACGAGTTTGTCGAACAGTTTGACGTGGTCCTGGGCGTAGAGCGCTAGCCACTCGGTGCCCCAGTCGTCGGTGGGGTAAAACGTGGGGTCGCCCTTTGCCTCGCGGGTCAGGTTGTACACGGGGTTGCGCACGGCGAGCGGAAACTGCGTGCCCCAGGCGTCGGGGTTGAAGTCGGCGTAGCGCGAGGTAACGGTCGAGCGGCCGTAGTCCAGCCCGGCCAGCACCGCGTGCTGGATGCGCGAGCCGGTGTTGAATTTCCCGTCCACGAACGACTGCGCCGCCCGGAGCCGGTTCTGCCAGTCGATGTACCAGAACTCGCGGTAGAGCGTGTCGAACTGGGCCGACATTTGGCTGACGTACATGCCATCGCCCCGGTACAGCCCGCGCACGTCGGCGAGTTGGGTTTTCAATTGCCAGCCCCGGCCCAGTTGCTGGGTGTGCGAGAGTCGGAGGTAGTTGTCGTCGGTTTCAATGCCCTTCACCGCGTTGGGGTCGGCGGCGTTGAAGGTGAGGGGAAACAGCCGGTCGGTGCCGGTGAAGCTCACGTTGCTGTAGTTGTCGGCCACGACGTGCCCGTCCATGCGGTTGAGTTCCAGTTGCACGAACGAGCCTTTGCCGTAGGCGTACCGCACCGAAGGCAGCAGGTACGTGCGACTGGCCCGGTAAAAATCGTACTGGGCGGCGGTGCGCTGCCCGCCCGCCACGAGGCGGTAGCTGAAGCGACTTTTCGGCCCAAACTTGTCGCCCACGTCCACCCCGAAGCGCATCAGATTCCAGCTTCCGTAGCCCACTTCCACTTCCCGCACGCGCTTGCCGTCAGCCTGCTTGGTTACTTCGTTGAGCATCCCGCCCGGTTCGGAGTTGCCAATCATGAAGCCCGCCGGACCTTTCACGAACTCCACCCGTTCGAGCATGAAGGCGTCCGACTGCTGGTTCCACCAGTAGCTGCCCACGCCGTTGCGGAACACGTTGTTGGTGGCGTCGGTGCCCCGGATGGTGAAGGCAAAATCGTTGGCCCCGCCGTAGCGCCGCACGACCCCGCTGGTGAGGCGGGCCATTTCGGCGGTGCCCGTGATGCCGAAGTCGCGCATGGTCTGCTTCGTGACGACCGAGATGTTCTGGGGAATTTCAAGCAAGGGCGCATTCAGCCGCAACGACGCCGAGGGAACCGCCTCGACGTACTTGTGCACCCCGTTGCCGCTCACGACCACTTCCTGAAGCTGGTTGCTGCTTTCGCGGGTCACCACGTCCACCGTCAGCGTCTGGCCCCGCTCGACCGTGACGGCCTGCTGGCGGGTTTCCATGCCGATGAAACTGACCAGCAACTGGTACTGCCCCGGCTTCACGCCCTGGATGGCGTACCGGCCTTGTTCGTCGGTCATGGCGCCTTTGGTCGTGCCCTTGAGCATCACGTTCACGAATTCGGCGGGTTGGCCGTCGGCCGTCGTGATGCGCCCCTGGAGGGTGGCGTGGTGGGTTTGGGCGAGAACAAAGCCCGGCAGGAGCAGGAAAAGCAAGGTAAATTTTTGCATGATGGGAGAGAAAGCCGGGGCAAAGGTAAGGCGGACCAATTAATTAAGACTAATTCCAAATAAATTTTTTTACGCGCCCATCCACCCTTGTCCGGGCATCTTCCGCTACGGCTTTCCGGGATGTTCTCACGTGAACAGGGAGCGTTACCGCTCAAATGCCATCCGGGTGGCGGGGGTTAGACTGGCGCTGAAGGTTTCGTAAAATGCCCCAAACGTCTTCGGTTCGTCGGGTTCTTGCCCAGCCCAGTCCATCAGCCGTCGGGCGAAGCCAGCCAGGCCCAGGGTCTGGCTGGCTTCGTACAGCGCGATGGCCCCCTTGTTGGCTTCGAGGTAGTCGGCCCCGTCGGCCCGGAGCAGGGCGGGTTCCTGGTTGGGTTCGTTGTTGCGGTCTTTGCCATAAGCATCCCCTTTTTTCCTGAGCAACACCGCGACGGCTTCCGGTCCCAACTGCTCCCGCACGAAGTGCAGGGCCAGGGCTTCGGGTAGGGCCACGCGCAGCATGTCGGCTCCCTGCACGTGGGCCACCCGGATGTTTTGTTGAACCCAGTGCTTGAACAACTGCGTTGCCACCGTCTGGTGCAGGTACGCCCGCTCTTTCAGTCCCGACGTGTCGGCCAGCCAGCCTTCTTTTTCGGAAATGGCCAGGGTGTTTGGGAAGGCGAAAAACTTGCCCTGGTGGTACGGAATCTCCACCAGCCGCACTTCCCGGTAGGGATACGCGCCGAGGGTTTTGTTCACAAAAGCCACCGCCTTCGGCAAAATCGCTGCGTACTGCCCGACGTTGAACGGGTGCTTCGGGGAGGCCAGAACGCGGAATTTCACCCCGTCGAGGGTCGTGGCCCGCTCCGAAAACCGGGCCGAACCCAACTGCCAGTCGAAGGGGGCGGGCTGGACGATTTCGTACTGAAAATAGGCGCGGTTGCCCTCGGTCCACTGCCGGGTCAGTTGGCCGGGGCCGTAGGCAGTTTGGGGCGCTTCGGTACTCAGGGTGAGGCGGCCCGTCACGTTCAGCGCGTCGGGGGCGTAGGCATCCTGCGCCAGGGCGTGGGCGTCGGTGGGTGGGGCCATGCGCGAGGGGAGCTTGGGCAGGCCCTGCTCGGTGCGCTTGCGGTTTTCGGCCAGTTCGCGCTCGTGGTCGTAGCCGATGACGGGCAAAAATTCCCGGATGGAGCCAAACGAGCCGTTGAAGGTCAAATCGGCTTGGGGCGCATCGCCGCTCTGAGTGAAGCCCCGGTAGGCTTTTTCCCCCCGGAGCCGGAGCGTGAGCGAGTCGCCGGGGGCCAGGGGCCGGGGCAGGCGGTAGGCGGTCAGGAGGTGCGTGGGGTCGTCGAGGAGGACGGGCAACGCGGTGCCGTTGACCGATACTTCGCTGAACCGAACAAACACATGCCGGTTCAAAAACAGCGTATCGATGGGAACCGCCGCCGGGTTGGTCAGGGTGAGGAGGGCCACGTAGGCGGCCCGGCGTTCGGCGGGGAAAAAGTCGAGTTTCAACTCCACGGCCCGGTACTTTGGCTGGGCGCGGGCGGCCAGGCGGGCGTAGTTCCGCTCGTAGTCGGCGGCTTCGCGTTCTTCCTGCTCGGCAAATTTGAAATTGCCCGCCCCGTTGACGTTGCGGACGATGAACGATTGCAACACGAAAAATCCCGCCAGCGCCCCCAGCACGGCCAGTTTGCCCGCCCAGCCCAGTTGCCGACCTGCGAAGGTGAGTTTCCGAAACCACCGCTGCGTACTGCCCCGCTCCCAGAACAGCACCCCCAGCAGCACGAACGCCGTGGCCAGCACCGCCCACATGGCAAAGTACCAGCGCGCCGAGACCGTCCAGATGCCGTATTCGCTGATTTCGGAGTAGTCCTCCAGCCCCGGCACGGCGGCGTAGGCGAAAATGGTCTGCTCGGCCAGGTTCAGTTCAAAACTGAGGATCATGAACAAAAACACGCCCACGCTCAGGACGTGCGTGAGGTAGCGCTGGCCGGTCAGGCCCGCCACGAAAAACACCAGCGAAATCCAAAGCACGTAGGTCAGCCAGCCCCAGTTGTAGCCCAGGAGGTCGTAGGCGTACAGCCGCCAGTCGATGAGGTGCCAGCCGCCTTTCAGCGTCTGCACCCCAACCCCCAGCACCAGAAACGCCAGCGCCAGCACGAGCGCCACGCCCGCCATGGCGATAAACTTGGACAGTTGGGAAACCCACACCGGCACGGGCAGCGCGTCGGTGATTTGCCAGATGCCCACGATTTTGTCCTTGAAAAACAACTCCCCCGCCCAAATCATCAGCAACAGCATGATGAACACCCCGAACGAGAGGCGGAAGGCCGTCATGGTGGACGTTATCGGTACGGTGGGGCCGATGTAGTAGGTGGCGTTCCAGAGGAGGTTCTGCATCAACACCATGAGCAGAATCACCCCCAGAATCACCCGAAACCCCGTGGGACGTACCACGTTTTTAAACTCCAGCACCGCCAGCGAAAAGAGCTTTTTCAGAAAATCAAGTCCCCGGAACGACAACGAAACGCGGGGCATCCGCAGGCCAAACGTCGTTGGCTCCAGGCCACCGGGTTCCGTCCGGGTGCCGGGTTTGTGCTGGGTCAGAAAGCCTTTGAAGCTAAACCGCCGGTACGCCAGCCCCAGCAGGACCAGCCCCACCGTGAGCCAGAGTACCCGGTTGAGCAGCAGCGTACCGGCTACCGGCAGGTAGGCGGTGTTTTTCTCGAACGTCGTCAGGTGTTCAAGGATTTCGTCCACGGCCACGTATCCGAAGCACTCCAGCAGTTGGAGCGTCGGGGTACTGCCCGAGGCTTCGGCGGTGGACTGCATGACCAGGAAAAACATCACGGTCAGAAACAGCGCCAGGTACCCGGCGGCCATTTTTCGGAAAAACACCAGCGCGGTGAAAATGATGCTGGTCATCAAAAACAGGTTAGGCAGCGTGAACACCGCGAACCCGTGCAGCATCTGCCCCAGCGGGGCCGGGCCAAACCGGCTCGCCTCGCCGATGCCCGAGTACGGCACCAGCAGCATCCCCACGAAGTAGCCCAGCGCGAGGAGCACGTTGATGCAGTACGCCGCCAAAAACCGCCCCAGGAAAAACGTCTTCTCGCGCACGGGCAAGGCGTAGGCCCACTGCCCGGTCTGGCGTTCGATGTCCTTGAACAGCGTCGTCCCGGTCAGGATGGCCACCATGATGATCATGAGCATCCCCCCGGCGGCGAAGTTTTTGTAAAAAATGGCCGGGGCGTTCATCAGCACCCCGTCGTTGGTGTAGTAATCGAAGGTGCCTTTGGTGTACCAGATGCCCTGGAACATCAACATCAGCGCGAAAATCGCCGTGGTTCCCTGCGAAAACCGGGACTTCAGTTCGAAAGCGACGATGCGGGAAATCATGCGGGTACGGGTTGTTTTCGGGTGTGCAGGCGGTTGAAATAGGCGTCTTCGAGCGAGGGTCGCTTGGCCCAGAACGCCGCGCCCGGCGGCTCGTCGGCCACGACCGTGATGAGCAGCTTGCCGAGGTGAAACCGGCTCGAAATCACCGTGTACCGGTCTTCGTAGTCAGGCAGTTGGGCTTTTTCAATCTGCAATTCCCAGAGTTTTTCGTTGAGCGAGGCCTCCACCTCGTCGGGCTTGCCGGTGAGCAGCACCCGGCCCCCGCCGATGATGGCCATGTCGTTGCAGAGGGTGCTGACGTCTTCGACGATGTGCGTCGAGAGAATCACGACCGTGTTCTGCCCGATTTCGGAAAGCAGGTTGTAAAACCGGTTGCGCTCGGTGGGGTCGAGGCCCGCCGTGGGTTCGTCGACGATGATGAGTTTCGGCTGGCCGAGCAGCGCCTGGGCAATGCCGAAGCGTTGTTTCATCCCGCCCGAATAGCTTTCCAGCTTTTTGTGGCGGACGTCGTAGAGGTTCACCCGGTGCAGCAAAGCCTCGGCCTGTTCCCGGCGTTCGGCGGGGTGGGTGATGCCCTTCAGGTCGGCGATGTGGAGCAAAAGTTCCAGGGCCGTCACGCTGGGGTACACGCCGAATTCCTGGGGCAGGTAGCCCAGCAATTTGCGGAGTTCGTGGGGCTGCGTCAGCACGTCGATCCCGTTGAAGGTAATCCGGCCCGCGTCGGCATCCTGCAAGGTGGCGATGGTCCGCATCAGTGTGGATTTGCCCGCGCCGTTTTGCCCCAGCAGGCCGAACATACCCGTGCCGATGGCGAGCGAAACGTCCTGAAGGGCCTTCACGCCGTTCGGGTACGTCTTGGAGAGATTTTCGATGGTGAGTTGCATGTCAAATCAACCGGTTTTGAGGTTGTAAAAACACCGCCTTCAACTCCCTGAACCGGCTGTCAATAAGCCAGCTATTGGGTAGCATCGTTGCGTCGAAGCCGATGTAGAACGGGCATCGGCAGAGCAACACGTGGGTCATCAGCAGGCAGAGCAGCACCAGCGTCACGGTACCCGGCAGGTACGTTCGGCGGAAGAGCGGCGGTCATGGGTCAGAAGCGGGTGCCTAACGTAACGCCCATCGTGCGCGGGTTGGCTAATTGAGCGGCTGTCAGCAGAAACGGGTAGGCATACGTCAGGTATCGCTGATCGGTCAGGTTGCGCGTCCAGAAGGAGAGCTCCGCTGTGCGATAGGTGAGGGCTACCCGCGTGTTGAACGTACTGAAAGCCGGCTGCTCGACGCTGTTGGCGTAATCGAAATACTGCTGACCCAGGTACTTCCACTCGCCCCGCAAACTGGCCGAAACCGTTTTGGAGAGCGGCAACTGGTACGTCAGGGCCGCAAACGAGGTCGTCACGGGCGACTGAATGGGCCGGTTGTTCGAGAAATCGGCGTTTTCCGGTCCCTGCGCCCCAAACACAAAGTAGGGCAGCTTCGTGTACTTCGCGCTGGTCAGGCCCAGGTTCCAGTCGAGTTGCAGGCCCTTGACCAGCAGGTAGCTCAGTTCCGACTCCACCCCCCGCGAGGTGATGTTGCCGATGTTGAGCGTCGCAAAGTTGAAGCCCGACGTAACCGTGTACAACTGCTGCTCGGTCAGGTTGATCCAGAAAGCCGTCAGGTTCCAGCGAAGCCGATTGCCCAGGGCGGTTACCTTGTACCCGGCCTCGACGTTATTGGAAAATTCGGGCCTGAATGACAGGTAGTTGGGGTCGCTGGTGTAGGGATTCACCCCACCGGGCCGGTAGCCCCGGCTGTAGGACGCGTACACCGACGAGCGGTCGTTGAGCAACTGCACCAGCGAGAGTTTGGGCAACACCGCCCCGAACGAGGTAGTTACTTCCGTCGTGGGCAGCACGGTCTGCACCGGCTGGCCGGGGTAGGCAAAATCAGACCGGGTGATGAGCGCGGCCCGCTCGGTATCGTAGCGCAGACCGGCCTGTAGTTCGGTGCGGGACGCGAGTTTGTAGGTCAGTTGACCGTAGACGGCAAACCCGTTCGAGCGCGTGGTCGAGTAGGTGATGTTGGTGTAGGGCGGGGGCAGTTGGGTGCCGTTGCCGAGGTCGAGCGGGGGGCCATCCTTGCCGTTGACGTAGGCGATGTCGTCGAGATCGCTGCTCCGCAGATAAAACAGCCCCGCTGTCCAGCCCAGCCGTTTACCCTCGTCGGCGGCTGAACTGAGCCGGATTTCCTGCGTAAACGCCTTGGAAGGCTGCGTCGAAGGAGTGTAGTAATGCTGAATGTCGAGCGGGCTGTTGTCGAGGTCGTAATCGTCGTAGCGCAGGCGGATGTCCTGGTAAGCGGTGATGCTTTTCACCGTAAAGCCCCGGCCAAAGTAATTGATGGACAAGGCGTGGGTCAGAAAATTGCGTTTTGTCGAGCCAACCCGGTCCACGTTGACGCGGTACGGCTGGCTGAAGGCCAGTTCTTTGTTCAGGGCGCGGGTCGAGGAACCTTGCTGATCCGAGGTTTCGCCCCGCAAATCGTAGTTAATCAGCCAGTTGCCGTTGGGAATAAACGACAGCTTCACGTTGCCACCCCAAGCGGTTTCGTCGCCCACCCGCCGACCATTAAACTGGTTAGTAAAGAACCCGTTGAGGTGGCTGTACACGCCCGATGCCGAGAAAAACAGCTTGTCTTTCACCAGCGGCAGACGAATCCCCGCGTTGTACCGCTGCTGGTTGTTGTTGCCCATCGACGCCTCGGCAAAGCCCGACAGCGTATTGGTCGGCTGTTTGGTTTTGATGGTCAGTACGCCCCCGCTGGCCCCGCGCCCGAACAACGTCCCCTGCGGCCCGCGCAGGAATTCCATGCGTTCCACGTCCTGTAGGTTGTAGCCCATGATGTAGCCGTTGAAAATGGGTACGTCGTCCACGTAGGAAACAACGGCGGGCACCCGGCTGTAGGAATTGATGCCCCGCACCGACATCAGGTAGTAGCCACCCCCGGCCGGGCTGACGTGGAAGTTGGGCGCGAGCGAAGTCAGGTCGTCGAACCGCCAGATGCGGGCGGCCTGTATCTGCTTGGCGTTGAGCGTCGTAACGGCAACGGGCACTTTCACCGACGACTGCTCGGTGCGCTGGGCGCTCACCACCACCTCGTCGAGCTGCGCGGTGCTTTCGGCCAGCCGGAGCGTGAGCGACTGGGTTTGTCCGGCTTGCACCATAACGGGCTGCTGTTGGGTAGCGTACCCCACCAGCGACACCACGAGCACCTGCTGGCCGGTGGGTACGTTGGTGAGCCGGAACGCCCCTTCTTTGTCGGCAATGGTGGCAACGGGCGAGTTGAGCAGTTGAATGGTGGCGCCGGGCAGGACTTCGCCCAACGTAGTCTGTACCTGACCCCGCAGGGTGCCGCGCTTGTCGTCGTCGGCCCGCGCCGTGCCCATCGACAGGCTCAACAGGAAAAAAAGTAGGTAACGGATTGATTTCATGGGATTGGGGAAGAAATGAAACACAAAAGTAGGAGCAGGATACATTAATGCAATACTGTTGCAAATAGTTGGACCGGTCGTTGACGAGCAGGGACTGGCTCAGACCGGACGGAGCATGGGTAAGCGGCGGCTCTGCGTGCTGCGCCGCCAGAGCACGAAGCCCGTGATGGGCAGTGTGCCCGCCAAAAGACCCAGGAGCATATACGTCAGCTTGACGGGCCAGCCGCCCCAGTCGCCGAGGTGAAAAACAACCAGCGCCATGAGCACCCGAAGGCCGCCGGTTTCGCGGGCCGGGTACACGCCCACCACGCGGCCCGTGACGGGGTCGAATTCCACGCGGCTGTACCCGCCCAGCGCCGGGCCTTCAAAGCCCATCACGGTAATCGGGCCTTTTTTCAGTTGGGGAAAACTCACGTAGCGCGGCACCATGCCGGGAAGCTGCCGCCGGGTTTCGGCCAGCAGGGCATCCAGCGACAGACGCAGCGGGGCTTCGGGCCGCTGGCCGACGTAGGCGATTCGGTACTCCGGGGCCAAACCGCCCAGGTTGGCCAGGGTACCGCTCAAGCCCATCAAAAACAAAAACACCAGCGACCAGGCACCCACCACGTTGTGCAGCGCGTGGACATTCCAGCGGCCATCGGCCCGGCGCAGCGGAACGCGAAACAGCAGCGCCTTGCCGATAAAGTTTCGGTATAAAACAAAGCCCGTCACCGTCATCACGACCAGCGCCAACCCGCACAAAATCGAAATCAGAAGGCCCGGTAGCCCGGCGAAAAAACTCCGGTGCAGTCGAAGTGCCAGCCGGGGGAACGTGTCGCGCAGCGTCCCGGTCACGCGCCCCGAATACGGGTCAATGTACACCGACGTGAGTTGTTCGGCTTCCTGATACCCGACCATCAGCGCATCGTCGGGCGTTTGGGGCAGTTCCAGCAAACTGAACCGGGCGAAGTCGGGCCGCGCCCGGCGCACCGGGGCCAGCAGGTCATCGATGGGCCGACGCTTCGGTCCTGGCTCGACGTGCAGTACCTCCGGGTAGGCCAGCGATTCAATTTCCCGGTGAAACGCCAGGCTCGCCCCCGACAGGGTAATCACAACCAGGAACAGACCGGAAAAGAGTCCCGCCCAGCGGTGGATTTTCAGCGTTTTACGGGTTTTGCGTTTCATGCCACTGGCTGGTTGACGGAGGACGAATGCCGCCGACTCATTCTCGAAAATTCCAGCGCGACGAGGCCCGCGCACACTCCGGTCACGAGCAAATCCACGCCGGTTTGGGCGTAGTAAATTCCCGGCACGCCAACCAGCCGCCCGGCCACCCACACCGCCGGGACGAACAGCAGCAACTGCCGCCCGATGGCCAGCAGGCCGGCGGCTTTGGCGTTGCCGACCGATTGAAACAGCGTCAGGCCCGTGAAGACCAGCGCCAGCACCGGCACGGGCAAAATCAGCACCCGGAACAGCCGGAGGTCCTGCGCCGAAAACGGGGTGCCGGGCAGCATCAGCGACAGGGTTTCTTCCGAAAAAACCGTCATCCCCAGCCAGAACGCCCCCAGCAGCCCCAGGCCGGTGAGCGTGAACACCCGGTACGCTTCGCGCACCCGTCCGAACTGGCCGGCCCCGTAGTTGATGCCCACGACGGGTTGCAGGGCGCGCATCAGCCCGAAGGCCGGGGTCATGGTCAGAATCAGAATGCGCGAGGCGGCCCCGTAAAACGCCACGTCGCGGGCGGTGCCCAGGCGGGTGAGCGTGCCGAACACCACCAGCGCCTGCACGATGCTCATGGCCGAGAGGATGAAACCCGACAAGCCGATGTTCAGCACCGGCCCGGCCACGGCGCGGTCGAGGCGGTAGCGGCGCAGGTCGATGGCGAACGAGGCCCGGCCCGTGGCGTAAAAAATCACCGTCCCGACCGACATCAGCCCGTTGGCGGCGACCGTGGCCAGCGCCGCGCCCGGCACGCCCCAGCCGAAGGTGCGGATGAAGAGCGGGTTAAGGGCGATGTTGGCCAGCAGCCCGATGCCCGCTAGCAGCATCGATTCCTTCAGTTTGCCTTCGCCCCGGATGAGCATGTTGCCCCCGAGGCCAAACACGGCCAGGAGCGTACCCCAGGAGTAGGTCCGGAAAAAGTCGGTACCGATGGCCAGCAAGGTGCCCCGCCCGCCCATCAGCCCGACCAGGTTTTCGGCAAAGGCCACCGTGAGCGCCGTGGCGGGCAGGGCCAGCAGGACCGACAGCAGCACGACGTTGCCCCAGAGCCGCCGCTGGGTCGGGAGGTCGCGGCTGCCGATGGCCAGGCTCAGCACCGCGCTCGCGCCGGTGCCCACCAGCGCACCCAGCCCCACCTGAAGCTGGGTGAGCGGCACGGCCAGCGACACCCCCGCCAGGGCCTGCTCGCCGAGCAACTGCCCGACGTAGATGGCGTCGATGAAGGCGTTCAGCCCGAACAGCACCATGCCCAGCACCGCCGCCCACGACAGGCGCAGCATGACCCGCCAGGGGTTGGCGGTCAGGATGAAGCGGGTTTGGGGGTCGGTGTGGGAATGCATGGCAACAGGTCGGCAACGGAACGGACAAATTTTAGAACGATTCTAAATAATTTGTACTTTCGGGCAAAAGTACCGCAACATGGTTGCGGGAAATGACGTTTCCCGGATTTTTCCTGACGCCCCATGAACGTACGCCTGAACGCCCGTGACCTGCCCGACCTAACCTTCTCCCAGCAGTTTCCGGTGGATTTCAAAACCATTCTTCCCTACGAAGAACAGGTGCTCCGTTTCGATTTTGACGTGGCGCGGGGCACGTATCACCAGCTTTGGTTCGAAGGCGTTACGCTCGGCTGGGGCGATTTTCGGTTGCCAAAACCCCTGCGACTCGACGTGGAATCCGACGCGCCCTCGATTGAAATGCACTTCAGCCTGTCGATGGAAAGCCGCGCCCGCTGGGGGCGCACGGGCGAGCAGATGCAGTTTGGGCGCAACGAGCACAACCTGATTTTTGCGCCCCACTTCGAGGGCAGCCTGCACCTGGCCCCCGGTCCCAACCCGCATTTTTTTGAAATCAACCTCAGCCCCCTGTTCTGGGAGCGTTTTCACCTGTTCGACGCGCCTCCGCTGACGGACCTGCTCGAAGCCGTGGAAAAAAAGCACCCCGCGATGGTTTCCCGGCACAACGCCGGCATGACGCCCGCCATGCACCGCGCCATCGCCGAAATGCGGGAGGCACCGTACCAGGGGCATTTGAAACGGCTTTTTCTGGAAGCCAAAGTGCTGGAATTGCTGGCCTTGCAGTGTGGGCAGTTCGGGCGCGCCGCGCCCGTGGGCGAGGAAGCGTTCTCCCGGAAAGACCTCGACAAACTCCACGCGCTGCGGGCGTACCTCGTCGAACACCCCACGGCTCCGCACTCCCTGGCCGGTTTGGCCCGCCGGGCCGAGTTGAACGAGTTTAAACTCAAACGGGGTTTCCGGGAAGCCTTCGGCACGACCGTGTTCGGCTTCGTGCGCGACCTGCGGATGGAGCAGGCCCAGCGGCTGCTGCGCGAAGGCCGGTTGAACATCGCCGAGGTCTCCGACCTGACGGGGTACAAAAATCCAACGCACTTCACGGCGGCGTTCAAGAAAAAATTCGGCCTCACGCCCCGTCAGGTGCTGGGCTGATGCTCGGCTAGAAGAGGACGGTACCCGGTTTTTTAAACATTCAACTTTTTCATGGACGAAACGCAACTTCAATTCATCGCCCAACAACTCCGCCAGCCCAGCGGCGAAGCAGGCCGGGAAGTCGGCGAGCGGATGAACGCCAGCAACGAAGCGGTCAACCTGGCCGCCATCGCCGCCCTCCGGGTAGCCTCGCACGACCGCATTCTGGAAGTGGGCATGGGCAACGGGGCCTTTGTTTCGCGGCTGCTGGACGCGGATGCGTCGGTGCGGTACGCGGGCTGTGATTTTTCGGAAACGATGGTCGAAGAAGCCCGTCGGCGCAACGCGCCCTTCGTGGAAAGCGGGCGGGCGGAATTCTACGTTGCCCCGGCGGAGGCCCTGCCCTTCGCCGACGGCACGTTCGACAAGGCGTTCACCGTCAACACGGTGTATTTTTGGGAGGCCCCGGCGCGGGTGCTGGCCGAATTCCGGCGGGTGCTCCGGCCGGGCGGCACCCTGCTCATCGCCGGGCGGTCCCGGCGCACGATGGAAAATCTGCCGTTCGTGCGCTACGGCTTTACGCTCTACTCGGCGCGGGAGTTGAGCGAATTGCTCACCGGCAACGGATTTTCCGTGCTGGAAACGATTGAAAAACCAGAATTGACCCCGTCGGCGACGGGGTCAACGCTGCCGCTGGAGATGCTGGTCGTCAGGGCACGGGTTACGCCTTGAGGAGCGCCAGGGAGGGTGTCCGAACGGGGGTTATCCAACGGTGGCTATCGATGCGAATCTCGTTCAGTTCGGAAACCGCTGCGGGTAACTCCGCCAGGCCAATTGGGCCGCTGCCCCGGTGAGCAGGGCACGCAGTTCGAGAAACTCCTCGGGCGGAAACCGGAACCACAGCGAGGGGAAGGGCGTCTTGAGCATGACGTGCGACTGGCCGGGGTACTGGGCGAAAAACCCGGCCAGGTCGAACTGCCGGACGTTGAATTCGAGCAGGTGAAAATCCTCCACGTCCATCCAGTGCATGAGGTTGCCGAATTCAACGCCCAGCAGCAGGCGCTGGTCGCGCTGCGGGCAGTCGTTGAGCAGGATGCGCCCGCCGTCGAGTTCGGCCAGAATCAGGGTTTGGGAATCGCACATGGGGGAGTCGGCGGGTCAGGGGTTCAAAATCCGGTTGGCTTCCAGCACCAGGGCCACTTCGGCCATGTGCCCGAGGAGTTCGTCGAGTTCGTCTTCCGAAAACAGCACGGAGTAGTACTGGGTGGGCGTGTGCAGGAGCATTTCCTTGCCGTGGCTGGTGGGAAAATACCGAACGCCGATGCGCTGGTCGAGCATCCGGCGAAACTCGTCGAACTCGGCCTCCGGTACGCAGAACAGCGAGTTTTTGTAGGCCAGATTCACCGTCCGGCAGGTTTCGCAGATGCCGATGTACCCGTCTTCAAACTCGGTGATGGTGCGAAACTGGTGCTGATGGGCCATGAAATCAGAGGAGATTGGGGTAGGAAAAACGTCACCAGCCGAAGTAGCCTTCGGGCGTGATGCCCTTCAGCCGCAGGTACACCACGGCCTGGCCCCGGTGGTGGATGAGGTGATTTTCCATGGCGTACAGCAGCCGCCAGTTGGGAATCGGCGTGGGAAAATCGGTTTTGGCGAAAAGTTTTTCCGTGGGCAGCGTGCGGATGGTTTCCTGCACGAAGGCGTAGAGGCCGCGCACCTCGGCCAGCACGTCGGCTTTAGGCAGTTCGACGGGCAGTTTGCGGCCTTTCAGCGGGCTGGTCACGCCGAGCCGCCCGGCCAGTTGGTTGCTGGTAAAAATGACGCAGTGCCGGAACTGCTCGCCGAAACTCATCGCTCCGGGCGTGTACCGAAATCCGAACGCTTCGGGGGGCATCTGCTCGATGATTTTCAGCGTCATCACCTCCGATTGCCGCCAGGCCTCGGCCAGTTCCTGCCGGATGCGGGCGGCTTCGTCTTCCTCGGTGGAGCCGGGCCAGCCCGCCACCGGAGCCAGGCCGAGGCCGGCGGCTTTTTTGAGAAAATGCGTGCGGTTCATGGGTTCGGGAAAAAAGGGCTACGCCCCGGCGGGCAGGGCCACTTCGGCCACCACCTCGCGCCAGCCTTCGATTTCGGGTTTGCCGGGTTTGCGTTTGCCAAAAATCAGGGCGATGGTTTCGCCCGCCGCGTCGTAGAGTTCAAGGGCCGTCACCATGCCGTCGTCGGTGGGTTTTTTCACCACCCAGGCTTCGGCGATGGACGGCTCCTTCAGGTGGAGGTTGAACAGCGGGTCGAGGACGTTGAACCACGGCCCCATCGTGACCAATTTTTTCACCTCGCCGGTGTGAATCTGGATGCAGCCCCGGCTAGCCACGAACACCATGATGGGAATTTCGCGCCCGGCCACGGCGTGGAAGACGGCGGGCACGCGCTCCGGTGCAATGCGGTACGCGTGGCCGTCGGGGGCCAAGCGCAGGCCCTGGGTGCGGCTTACTTTGAATTTGCGCAGCATCCCGAAAAACTCGTGGGTGTCCTTCATGCCCAGCCAGGCGGCCTGGAAGGCGGGCACGTCGATGTCCGCGTCGGGCAGGTCGGCGGCTTTGGGGTCGTAGGCTTCGGTCGGCAACTCGTCCGATTGCTCGGTGGCGCGGAATTTCTCCACGAGCGCGTCGTAGGCGGCCTCGTTGCTCCGGCCTTCGACGAGGTAAATTTTGTGCACGGCTTCGCCGCTTTTGTCAAAAAACTGGAGGCTCCGGCGGCCGTTTTCGTTGACGGCAAAGCCGAATTTCCAGTGCATCATGAACAGCCGCAGGTCGATGTCCTCGCCCAGCACCAGCCCGACGTGGTCGGTGAACGACACGTCGCGGTACTCGCCCTTGCGCTCGTGGACGACGTGGTCGTTGCGGGTCAGGGCCATCACAAAGCCCAGCGTGGGGACGTCTTTCAGGATTTCCCGAAAATCGCCGTCGAGGCGCGTGGCGGTGTCGCCCAGGCCGGTGGCTACCAATTCGGCCTCGCTCAGGCCCAGTTCGCGGGCGGCGTCGCGGATGCGGGTTTTGGGGTTTTGGGCGCGAAATTCGGCCCAGCGTTCCTTCACGGATTGCACGGTCATTTCCATGATGTTGCTCGTTTGGTTAAAAGGTTACGGTTGACTTTTGATGGGAAACGGCCACCACCAGCGGGCAGGCCAGTTCGGGGTGAACGAGGCAGCGCACCTCGATGCCAAACCCCCGCCGGATGTGCGCGGGCGTGAGCACCTCGGCGGGCGTACCGCTGACGACGACCTCGCCCTGCCGGAGCATGAGCACCTGGTCGGCGTACTGGGCGGCCAGGTTGAGGTCGTGCAAAATGGCCACGACGGCCATGCCCCGCCTGGCCAGCGACCGGGCCAGGCTGAGGGTGCCGTGTTGATGAAGGAGGTCGAGGTTGTTGGTGGGTTCGTCGAGCAGGAGCAGGGCCTGGGGCACGTCGCTGAGCTGGGCCAGCACCCGCGCCAGTTGCACCCGCTGCTGTTCGCCGCCCGACAGGGTCTGGTAGTTGCGCCGGGCCAGGTCGGCAATGCCCACCCTGGCGAAGGCACTGGCCACGATTTCGTGGTCGCGGGGGCCGGGCGCGCCGTCGAAGTGCGGGTAGCGGCCCATCATCACCAGTTCTTCGCACACGAAGGGCAGCGCCACCTGCACCTGCTGCGACAGCACCGCCCGGCGGCGGGCCAGGTCGGTGGCGCGGTAGTCGCGCAGGCGTTTGCCCGCCAGCCGCACCTCGCCGCCGCCGGGGATGAGTTCGCCGCCGAGGAGTTTCAGGAGGGTGGATTTGCCCGCTCCGTTGGCTCCGACCACGGCCAGCACCTCGCCCGACGCCACGCGGAGCGAAACGTCGCGGAGCAGGGCGCGGGTGCCGATGCGGTACGAGAGGTTCTGGGCTTCAATCATTCCGAATCGTGGTATTGGTTGAATAAAAGCCGGTTGCCGAAGGGGTCGGTCACTTCCATCGTCAGGCTGTTCCACTCCGAAGCCTCCAGACCGGGGCGGTTGAACGCGTACTTTTTTTCGAGCAGGTCGCGGTGGTATGCCGGCAGGCTCTGGCAATCGACGAACACCTTCGCGCCGGGTGAGCAGTCGCCGTGGTGTTCGGTCAGATGCAGGCGCATCCCCTCGCGCGAAACCTGGACGTAGAGCGGCATTCCGGGGGCGAAGCGGTGTTCCCAATCCACCCGAAAGCCCAGCCAGTCCACATAAAATTCGCGGGCTTTGGCGTAGTCGAAAATGCGCAGCAGCGGGATGGCCGTCATGGAAGTTGAGAATTGAAAATTGAGAGTTGAAAACTTTTTCTCACCTGTTTAAAAATCAAAAATTTGCAATGCCTATGAACCCATAAATTTTCAATTCTCAATTTTCATTTTTCAACTCAAACCCGCCTCCCCTTCTCTTTCAACAAAATCGACAAAAACACCGGCGTACCGAGCAGGGCGGTGATGATGCCGATGGGCAGTTCTGCCGGGGCCACGACCGTGCGCGAGAGCAGGTCGGCGGCCGTTAGCACCGCCGCCCCCAGCAGGGCCGAACCGGGCAGGATGAAGCGGTGGTCGGCCCCGGCCAGCAGCCGCAGGATGTGCGGAATCACCAGCCCGATGAACCCAATCGTGCCCGACACCGACACCGACACGCCCACGGCCAGCGTGGTGAGCACCACCACGGCCCGCTTCACGGCCCGCACGTTCATGCCCAGGTAGGCCGCTTCGGTTTCGCCCAGCGTGAAGGCGTTGAGCGCCTTGCTCAGGCGGGGCAGCAGCAGCAGGGGCACGGCCAGCAGCGGAGCCACGGTCAGCACGGCCTCCCACGAGGCCCCGCCCAGGCTGCCCAGCCCCCAGAACGTGATGCTTCGCAGTTGGGCGTCGGTGGCGAGGCTGATGATGAAGCCCGTCAGCGCACCCGCCAGGGCGTTGATGGCGATGCCCGCCAGCAGCATGGTCGCGACGACGGCCTTGCCGCCCACCTTCGAAAGCTGGTACACGAGCAGGGTGGTCAGGCAGGCCCCGGCGAAGGCCGCCAGCGAGAGGGCGTAGTAGCCCGTCAGGCCCATGAATTGCCGCAGCAGCCCGCCGGTGGGTTCGGAGTTGCCCACCGACCCCGCCCCAACCAGCCCGGTCAAATCACTCTGTCCCAACGTATTCACGCCGAGCACAATCATCAGCACGGCGGCCAGCGAAGCCCCCGACGAGACGCCAATCAGGCCGGGGTCGGCCAGGGGGTTGCGAAACAGCCCCTGCATGGCCGCGCCCGCCATGCCCAGCGCGGCCCCGATGAGCACACCCAGCAGCACACGGGGCAGGCGGATGACCGTCAGCACGGTGCGTTGCTGTTCTTCAAAACCGCCTTCGCCCAGGCCGAGCGCGTCGAGGAGGATGCGCCAGAGTTCGGTTCCCGAAATCCGCACCGCGCCGATGCCGCTGCTCAGGGCCACCACCGCGAGCAACACGCCCGCCAGGGCCAGCAGCAGCAGCCGCCGACGGAGGGCGTCGCGACGGGCAGGGGTTGCCTGGACGGAAGGTCGGACGAGGGGCTTTTCAGCGATGAGCATGGGGAGTTTAGAGTTTGAGAGTTTAGAGTTTGAGAGTTTACAGTTTAGAGTTATTGAGCGACTGACTAAAAACTCTAAACTGTTAAACTCTAAACTCCTACCGAATCTTTGCCGCCAGTTCCTGCGCGGCCAGGCCCAGCCGGGGGCTGAAGCCACTGAGCAGGTGGCCGTCCATTTCGATGACCTTGCGGTTTTTGCCGGCGTTGGTCTGGGCGATGCCGGGGATTTTCAGCAAACCATCCATACCGCCGAGGCTTTCCAGCCCGCTGGTGAAAAACAGCAGCACGTCGGGGTTGGCGGCCAGCAGACTTTCGGGGGTCAGGGGTTTGAATTCGTCGAAGTCCTGCACGGCGTTGCGGCCCCCGGCCAGTTCGATGACCTTCGCCACGCTGGTGTTTTTGCCGCCGACCATCATCGTGCCCACCCCACGGGCGTAGATGAACAGCACTTTTTTCGGGGTCGGCGCTTTTTTGATGGCTTTCAGGTCGGCATCGAGTTTGGCGATGAGGGGCGCGGCCTGGTCGGCTTTCCCAAACGCCCCGGCCACCTCGCGGATGAGTTGGCGGGTGCCTTCGGGACTGAAGTCCTGTTTGAAAAACAAGGTCCGCACCCCCGCCGCCCGGAGTTGGTCGAGCAGTTCGGGCTTAATGCTGTTGGTGGCTCCGGCCACGATGGTGGGTTTCAGGGCCAGGATGCCCTCGGCGCTGAGGTTGCGGTTGTGGCCCACCTTGGGCAGGCGTTGCAGGCTTTCGGGAAACGTGCTCGTCACGTCGACGCCGACGATGGACTTTTCCAGCCCAAGCAGGCAGACGATTTCGGCCACGGTGCCATCCACGACGACGATGCGACCGGGGTTCTGGGCAGCCGCTATCGAAGCCCAGAGGCACAAAAACAAGGCAATGAATTTTTTCATAGAAATTGTCAAGGGTTGAAAAATGAACCGCCGCAGGGCAGCGGTTCATTCGATTCTACAACGAGCAAAAACTAAGGTCGGTTATTCCAGTTTGGTGCTGCCGTCGGGTTGGTACACGTACCGGAACGTGTAGTGCCGGGCCTGGCTGGTGGCGGTCGGTTGGGCGGGCGCGCCTTTGTAGTAGCTCAGGATTTCCATCTTGGCGTGGCGGCCTTCGGCGGTTTTCAGGAAAATCACCCGGCCGGCGATGGGCGTAATCAGGTTGGCCTGGGGGTTGTAGCTGTACCAGCCCTGGCCCGACGCGGCCGGAATGGCGAAGTTGGGCCGGGCATCCTGCACGTGGCCGGTCGCGGGGGCCGTTTTCAGTTCGTCAAAAATGCCGTTCTGAATCAGCGCCGCGCCCTGGCCGGGACCCGACGTGCCGCCGTTGACGATGACGACCGTGCCCCGGAAGCCGACGTCCCACCTGGTGGAGGCCGAATCCGAGTTGGGCACGACGGCATTGGTTGCCAGGCTGTACAGCGTGAACCGGCCCGTGGCGGGCTGGGGCTGGCCGGTGCCGGGGTTGACGGTCGGGTCGGCGGGCAGGTCTCGCACGGTCGTGGCCGTGAGCGGCGCGGGGGGCGTTTCTTCGGTTTTGGCACATTGGCTGAAGACCAGTGTTCCGAAAGCGACCAGGAGGAGGGTTCGTAGCGTTGTTGCTCGGGTTTTCATGGGAAAATAAAAATTAAAACGTCAGTAATTCACAGTCAATGCCCGCCTGCCGCAGGGTTTCGATAATGCGGCCGGGGGCCACGTTGCGGGCCGTAACGCGGAGCGGGTGGTTGGAGTCGGCGAAGTTGAGACTCCACGACACGATGCCGAGTTGCCGCAAGCCGGCGTCGATTTTCTGGATGCCGTGGGCGTTGGCCTGGTTGGTTTTGAAAATCAGATGGTTCATGGTCGAGAAGGTTAGGCGGCCTGGCGGAGGATGCGCTGGGTTTCCACCAGCAGCACCGCTTCGGTGACCAGGTCGCTGAGTTGGCTGAATTCCTTGACGGTGAACGTCAGAAACAGGTTGGGCACGGGCGTGGCCATCACCAGCGTGCGCCCGTGAACGAGGGGTTCTTCCATGCGCCACATCCCGAGGCGGTTTTCGAGGATGTTGTGAAAACCCAGCAGTTCGTCTTCACTGAACAGCAGCAACGAGGTTTTGTAGGCCACGTTGTAATGCCCGCAGCCTTCGCAGCGGCCGACGTACCCGTCGCGGCAGGTGGAGAGCAGGGTGAGCGGGGTGTTCTGGCACATGAGTAGACTGGGGTTTAGCTCATCAGACAAGGTTGGCTTGCCGCCTTCAACGTGCTTCGCAATACAGCGCCAGAATCACCCCGGCCATCAGCACGTTGACAATCAGCCCCCACCAGTAGGGGTGCAGGCTTTGTTTTTTAAACATATGCCGGTTGTTTTTTGGGCTTTCGTCGCCGCCGCACGTACCGCGCCACCTCCCAGATCAGCCACGCCGCCAGCCCGACGTACACGCTCGCCGTCACGACCTGCGCCGTGGGCACGTAGCCGAGGGTGAGCGAGCAGAATCCAATGAGAAACAGCACGCCCAGCGAGGCCATGCCGTAAGCGAACACTTTCTTTTTCACCGCGCTCTCGGCTTCGGGCCGGGCCAGGCCCTTTGGTGCTTTGCGTTGCAGGTAAATCACGAAACCCGACACCGACAGGAACGAGGCCGTCAGGCCCAGGGCCAGGTAAAGCCACTTGAGGGTCATGCCGCCAAATTGCCCGAAGTGCAGCCCTTCCTGCACGAAGTAGAGTTTGTGCCAGCCGTTTTGCCCGCGCACGTCGTACTTGAAAAGCGGGCGGTAATCCGTTTTGTCGAGGACGAGTTTGTTGATGTGACGCTCGTACACGCCCGTGGGCACGTCGCCGTAGATTTCGATGACCCCCTGCCCTTCCGACGAAGGCCGCAGCACCGCCGGGCGCAGGTCGGGAAAGTGGCGGCGGGTGGCGGCGAGCGTTTTTTCGAGGTCGAACGGGACGAGGCGGTCGGCGTCGGACGAAAGGCGCTTTTCGGTTTTGTAGGCGTTGGGCACGTTCATCGAGAACCAGCTCATGAGCTTGGGTTGCAGGCCGAGCCAGGCCCCCGTTCCGGCAATCATCAGGTTGAAGGCCAGCGCCGAAATGCCCACGAGCTTGTGCCAATCGGCCATCCAGATGCGCAGGCCCCGGCCCCGCCGGACTTCGGTGAAGCCTTTGCGCTTCATGAAATTGCCGTAAATCACCAGCCCCGACAGCGCCGACAAAAACAGCGCGATGCCCGCCAGCCCGACGATTTGCCGCCCGTACAGCCCGTCGTAGAGCCGGACGTGAATCTGCCGGAGGTAGTTGGCCAGCGAATTCATTTCGTCGCGGGTGCCAATCACTTCCCCGGTGTGGGGGTTGATGAAAACCCGCTGCCGGTCGCTGTCGGTCTGCTTTTTTACCTTTTTGAACAAATCCAGCCGCAGGGCCTCGCCGGGCGCGTCGGGCAGGTCGATGCCCAGCAACTCGTAGCCGGGGTACTGCCGCCGGGCCTGGGCGATGGCCACGTTCAACTGCCCCGGTTGGCTGGGCCGTACGGTCACGCGGTAGAGGTCGGGCCGAAGCAGGCGGTCGATTTCGGGAATGAACACCGCCACGCCGCCCGTCAAACACACCACGCCGATGACGATGCCCGCGTAGAGGCCGGTCCAACTGTGCAGTTTCCACCAGAAGTTGTTGGTCGGCTTACCCATCCCAAACCCGTTGTCTATTTTTATTTAGAATAATTTTAAACAAAGGTAAAAGGCGATTTGCAACGACAAAAGATTTTCGTCAAAATTTTGCCTGAGCGGTGAGGTAAAAACTTCGCCCGTCGGAGGGGATGATGCCGGGGCCGGGGTAGGCTTCGGCCCGGCGGGTGAAGTACGCTTCGTTGAGCAGGTTGTGGGCGGTGCCTTCGAGCGTGAGCCAGCGGTCGGAAACGAAAATCAGTGTAGCTCCCATCATCACCCCCGGAAACACGCCGATTTGAAACAGCGAACCTGTCAGCAGGTGAAACACCACCACGGCGTAAGCCCAGGGGCGACTCAGCGGCCACAGCAGCCAGCCCACGATGCTAAGGTCGTAGAGCATCCCGGCCCAACTGAAGACGTAGGCCGTCTCAGAGCCAGGCAGGTTGCGTAAAGCAAGGACTTGTTTTTCCTTGAAAGTTTGGGGGAGATCGTTCGGTTTGGTTTGAAAATCAGTTGATTTCGGGAACGTTTCAGAAAAGTCGATTCTAAAACGTACACGACAGCGTCGCCAGGAAGTTCCTCGGCGCGCCGGGGAAGAGCCGGTTGAAATCATACCCGCCCACCCAGTGGGTCTGGTTGGTGAGGTTGTTGAAGTTGACGGCCACCTGGTACTGGCTGAAGCGGTAGTACACGGCGGCGTCGAACAGGGTGTAGGCGGGCAGTTTCAGGATGTCGGAAAACGTGTTGCGCTCGCTGACGAAATTGCTGCCCAGCCCCAGGCCGAGGCCTTTCAATTCGCCTTTCGAGAGGTTGTAGCGCATCCACACGCCCCCCTGGTGAACCGGCGCGTTCTCCTTGATGCGCCCGACGCGGGCTTCGTTGTTGTCCTGGGTAATCAGCGTTCGGGCGTAGGCGTAGTTGACGTTGATGGAAAAATCCTCGGTCACCTTCCCGCTCGCGTCGAGTTCCACGCCCCGGCCCCGCTCCTGGCCGCGCTGTTGGAGCAGTTCGGGGTTCTGGGGGTTGTTGGCGTTGACGAGCACGTTGTTTTGCTCCACCTGGTACACCGAAGTCGTCAGGAGCAGGCGTTTGCCAAACAGTTCGGACTTCACGCCCGCTTCCATCATCCGGCTGCTGAGGGGGTCGAACGGCCCGCCCACGTTGGGGTTGGCCAGCGAGGCGGTGTTCTGCGGCACGAAGCCCCGCACGTAGGTGGCGTAGAGGTTGGTGGCGGGTGTGAGGCGGTACACCAGGCCCAGGCGGGGCAACAGGGACTCCTGCTTCACCGACTGCTCGGTGGCGGTGCGGTAGTTGAAGCGGTCGTTGAAAAATTCCTTGCGCAGGCCCAGCAGCACCGAGAGTTTTTTGTAGTCAATCTGGTCCTGGAGGTACACCCCGCCCGACGTGGCGAGGGCTTCGGGCATGGCCGTGGCCGTGGTCACGTACCCGCTCACGTTGGCAATCGAGTAGTCGGGTTTGACCAGGTCGAAGTGCGGCACGTTGGGCACGGGGTTGCCTTTGGCATCGAGCACGTAGTCGGCGGCGCGGGCCGGGTTGAAGGTGTTGGCGATGCCACCTGACTTGAGCCGGTACCCCCTCGCCTGCTCCGACGAACCGCCGATGGGCACGTAGTTGCGGGCGTAGTCGTAGCCCAGCAACACCTGATGCCGGAGCGGACCGGTGCCGAAGGTTTTCACGAAGTACGCCGTCACGTTGTCGGCGTAGTTTCTTGACAGCCGCCGGATGGTCTGCATCTGCATCAGCGTCGGAATCTGCTTACCCGCCCCGTCCACGGCGTAGCTGTTGGAGGTGCGGTGCTCCATCAGATTTTCGCGGTAGAAAAATTTCAGGTACGAAACGTTGAACGACAGGCTGCTGGAGAATTTATGATTGAGCGAAACCGTCGTGAAAAAGTTGCGCTCCTTGAGGTAATCGTTGGCCCGCCCGATGGCGAACGAGATGGGCGTCGAATTTAAATTGGTGCCTGCCGTGGCCCCGAAAATGGGCTGGCCCCGGTAGAGCTTGCCGTCGGTCGTGGCGTACACCAGATCGAGGTTGATCTGGGTTTTGTCGTTGGGCACGAACGAGAGCGACGGACTCACCACGAAATCCTCGCTGTTTTGCAGCGTTTTGAACGTCTCGGTCGATTCGTAACCCACGTTCAGGCGGTAGAGCAGCGTGCCCGATTCGTTGGCCGGGCCGGTGAAGTCGAGCGTGGCGCGGTAGGTCTCGAAACTGCCCGTGGTGAACGACACGGCGTTGCGGCGGTACGGCAGGGGCTTTTTCGTGACGCGGTTGATGGTGCCGCCGGGGTCGGTCCGGCCAAACAGCGCCCCGGCGGGGCCTTTGATGACCTCCACCCGTTCGATGTTGACGAGCAGCGGCTGGCTCCAGAAACCACTGCCTGCCCGCAGGCCGTTGATGAGCTGCGTGTTGCTGCGGAAGCCCCGGAGCGTAAAGTCGTCGTAGGCCGAAAACTGGTTGACGCCGCTGATGTTCTTGACCACGTCGCCGGTGCGGAAGCTTTGCTGGTCCTGCATGAGTTCCTTCGTCACCGAGACGATGGACTGCGGAATGTCCTTGATGGGCGACTGGGTTTTGAGCGCGTAGGAGTAGTCGTTTTTGTAGCTGGTCTCGCGCCGTCCCGTCACTTCAACGGCCTGCAATTGCGTAGCCATGCCGCGCAGGGTCACATCGAGCTTCGTCACTTCGCCCGCCGCGACGGTCACGGCCTGGCGCAAGGTCTCCACCCCGACGCCCGACACGAGCAGGGTGTACTCGCCCGCCGGGACGTTGTTGAGCGCATAGTCGCCGGCTTCGTTGGCGGTAGTTCCCAGACGGGTTCCGCGCAACTGCACGCTGGCGAAGGCGGCGGGTTGCCCGTCGGCCATGCGCAGGGTGCCCTGAAGAGTACCGGCGCCGGGTTGCTGGCTGAAGCCGGTCAGACTGAGGAAGAAAAGGCCAAGAAAAAGTAGGGGTTGTTTCATGGGTTTTGGGAAAAGAAAGAATCAGGGGGTCGGCCGGGCAGTCTTTTTCTCCAGCGCAAGCCCCACGCTCACCCACCCCAGCCGCCCGGCCAGGTTGGGGATGAAGGTGGGGTTGGTGACGCCGAACAGGTTGTCCACGCCGGCTTGCAGGCGCAGGGCGCGGAAGGTCTTCGCCGCCGAGAGGTTCCAGAGGGCGTAGCCGGGCACGTACTCGCTGGCCTCGTCGATGATGCCGTTGCCGTTGCGGTCGGCGAAGCCGTAGCGACTCCGGTAAATCCCGCGCAGTGAGGCGCTGAAGCCGGTTTTGGGATTTTCAAAAAACAGCTTCACGTTGGCCGAATGCCGCGAGCGGTTGAGCAGCCCGCCGTACTCCGAGGGCTTCACCCGCACGGTGACGAGCGTTTCGGGGTCGCGGCGGAACACGTCGCCCGCCCGCAGCCGCTCCAGCACTTCCTTGTTTTTGGCTTCCAGAAATTGATAGCCAAAGCCAATTGAAAATTGAGAATTGAGAATTGAGAATTGCTTATTACCGTCTACCTCCACCCCCTGGGTGAACACCCGCGCCAGGTTGAGGTAGCTGAACACGTTCTGGCCGTTGGTTTTGCGGGCCACGGGCAGGGTTTCGATGAGGTCGCGGACGTCGTTGCGGAAGGCGTTGAGGCGCAGGCGCAGGCCGTTTTTCAGCGAGACCTTTCCGCCCAGATTCAGCGCCACCGAGCTTTCGGGGCGCAGGTCGCCGAAGGTCGTGGGGTCCACGAGCAGGTCGGCGATTTCGCCCCGGCTCTGGAAGCGGGCCACCCCGGCGGCCACTTCCTGCGACCCCAGCACCGAGTACCCCGCCACGGCGTTGTTGAAGTTGAGGTACAGTTGGCGGAAATCAGGGGCTTTGAAACCCACCCCCGCCGACCCGCGCAGGGTGAGCCACTCACGGACCCGGTACGCCGCCGACAGCTTGGGGCTGAACTGGTTGGCGTACGCGGAGTGGGCGTCGTAGCGCCCCCCGGCGATGACTTGCAGCCGGTCGGTGGGCACGAACTCGTACTGGGCGAAGGCGTAGCTGGTCTGGAATTGCTTGCGGTCGTCGTAGCGCGTGGCTTCGACGCCCTCCCAAACCCGGCCCGCGCCCACGGTGACGGTCTGGCGCTTGGAGGCGAACCAATCGCCCTGGGCTTCGGCCCGGCGGAAGGTCTGGTCGAAGAAACTCTCGTCGTAGCGCCGCCCGTCGGCCTGCTGGTCGAGGTACGCATCGGTGCGGTAAGCGGTGTTGTAAAACCGCCCGGTGAGCCGGAACCGCTCACCGAAACGGTGCTGAAGGGAGGGATTGAGGGTGGTTTCGCGCACGCGGCCCCGGCCGGTGAGCCGGGTTTGGTCGCTGAGTTGGGTATCCTGGCTTTGGTTTTCGGTAAACAGGCGGCTGGAAACCGTCAGCCGGGTTTTTTCCGAAAAATCAACGGTGAGTTTGGGCGCGAGGGTGTAGGTCTGGAACGGCGACACGGTGGCTCCGAAGGTTTCGGGCGTGAAGTCGTAGCCCCCGGAGGCGTAGCGGTTGGCGAAGAGTTTCAGGCCGACCGCGCCTTTTTTTACGGCAAAATTCCCGGCCAAATCGCTCGTGCGGTTGGTGCCGTAGCGGGCCGAGAGGTCGGCGCGGGTGGCGTTGGGGTTTTCGGTGATGATGTTGATGACCCCGGCCAGGGCCTCCGAGCCGTACAAACTCGACGAGGGGCCTTTCACGATTTCAATTTGTTTGATGTTGCCCACGGCCACGCGACTGAGTTCGAGCGTGCCCGCCGTGCGGCCCACGAGCGGTTCGCCATCGACCAGAATCAGCGTGTAGTCGGGGTTGAAGCCCTGCACCTGCACGCCGTTGCCGTGGTCGTTGACGATGACCAGGCCGGTCTGTTCGGCCAGCACGTCGTTGAGCCGCAGGCTACCCATGGCCTTGATTTGCTGGGCCGACACGACCGTGACCGGCATGGGCAGGGAGGCCAGGTTGCGCTCGTTGCGCGTGGCCGTTACGACGACCTCGCCCAGGTCGGCCGTGCGCAGGCTGTCGGGCACCGGCTGTTGAGCCAATGCTGCAATACCGAAGAGCGACAAACCGGTGAGTAATACGACGCGCATGGGCTGGTGCGGAAAAAGTTTACAATCTGGTGTTACGCCAACTCGGCGTGCCCTCCGGCCTCCGCCGTCCGTCAGCTAAAGCAGACGGACGGCGGCAGGCGGAGAAGGATTAAACTCACAGCTTCACCGTCGAAACCTTCATCCCGTTTTTCTTATCGGGGCGCTTCACTTCGTAGGCCACGAGCACCTGGTCGTCCACCACGAGGGCGGTGGGGTTGGTGGCGTTTTCCGAAGCTTCCACCCAGCGCGTTTCCGACGCGGTACCGTTGGGGTCGAAGCTGCGCAGGGCGAGGGCCGTGGCGGGAGTTTCGCCCTTACCGCTGGTTTGTTCCCACACCAGCACGGCGGCTTTCGGCGAACCGGCCAGCCAGGAAATTTTCGCCGTCGGCTCGTCCACCACGAAGAGGCGTTTGCCCTCCTGCGTCACCACCCGGATGCCGGGTTGGTTGGTCGCCGTGCCGGAGTACCAGGCCACCAGCGCGCCGGTGCCGTAGCGCACCGACGTGGGGCCACTGTGGGGGCAGCCGTTGATTTGCCAGTTGTCGGCGTAGAGGCGGGTGGGGGCGCTGAAACTCGCGCCGTGGTCGGTCGAAACGAGGTGGTCGAGGTCGCGGAGGTTTTCCTTGTTTTCGCGGTAGTACACGTGCAGGGCACCGCGGTCGTCCACCAGCAGGCTCATCGGGCAGCAGTCGCAGACGAAGGGTTCGATGATTTTTTCAGCCCCGAAAACGCCGCCTTTCGAGGTCACCAGGCGCAGGTCGCGGGCGTGGGCTTTGCCTTCGATGTCGGCCAGGTAGGCTACGGCCACTTCGTCGTTGGCGAGCACGGTGGCGTCGAAAAAGCCCCGCATCACGCCCGGCTTGGCGGCGTGAACGGGCTTCGGCGCGCTCCAGGTCTGGCCGCCGTCGCGGGAGGTGCTGAACACGATTTGCTGCGAACGCGGACGGCCCCCGCCGGGTGCCGGGGCGGGCGCGGTGGGTTTGGCGGCAGCGTGGCCCTCGTGCCCGGCGTGTTCGTTCGCGGCGGCGGGTTGGGGAGCGGGAGCCGCGTCGTCGCGGAGGCCGAACACGGCCACCATCGAACCGTCTTTTTTGAACAACACCTTCGGGCGCATCAGGCGGCTGGTAGCCAGGCCGGGGGCGGCGAAGATTTCCCGTTTTTCCGAAAACGTCTTTCCCTTGTCGTTGGAAACGGCGAAGTAAAAATGCACGACCTCCTGGGCGTCTTTTTCGGTCCAGGAAAGCACCACCTCGCCCTTCGGGTTCTGGGCGAGCGTCGGGACGGCGAACGTTCGGGTGTCGTCGGCGAAGGGCGGACGAACGGTGCCCGCCGTGTTGAGCAGGCCGACGAGAAGCAGAGCGGCAGGGAGGCGCAGGTTCTTGAGCATGACCGGAGGTTTAAAAGGCGATTTCAAAAAAATGATGCGGGTTAGCTGGTGGTTTTTACGCGGGGCTGCCGGACCGGAGCCGGGGTAGCCCGCATCGCTGTTTTCACCGGGTGGCGGAGATTGACGCGGGGTTGCTTGCGCCGCCGCCCCCACCAGATGAGGAAGCCCGTCACGGGCAGGCTGGCCGCCACGAGCGAGGCCAGAAACGCGATGATTTTGCCGGGCAGTCCGAGGATGGCCCCCACGTGAACGTCGTAGTTCAGACGGGCGACTTTGTCGGCCACCGTCAGCGACTGGTCGAACCGCCCGTAGACGTGCTCAACCGGAATTTCCCGCAGCGTCCGCTGGTCGTAGTAGCGGTGGTCGGCTTTCCAGTACGTGCCCGCTTCGGGGTTCGTGCTGATGGCGATGGCGGCGTTGTCGGTTTCGGGAAAATGGGCCTCGATGGACTTCGCTCCGGGGTGCGAGGCGACGGTTTGCCGCCAGAGACGGTCCACGGCGGGCAACATCGCCGACGGTTCTCCCCGGCTTCCGGTGGGTTCGTAGAATGCCACCTGGGTTTTTCCGCCCGACGTGACCCAGTACACCGACTTGGCGAACCACTGGAACCCCCACACGAGGCCGGTGAAGGCCAGCAGCAGCAGCACGAGGGTGGCGTAAAAACCCACCACGTTATGGAGGTCGTAGTTGCGGCGTTTCCAGGGAGCCTGCCATTTCACCGAAAACCGCTGCTTGCGGGCGGCGCGGTTTTTCGGCCACCACAGCACCAGCCCCGACACCAGCAGCACTACGAATACGAGCGTCGCCGTGGCCACCACGGGCTGCCCCACCGTGGGCGGGAGCCAGAGGTAAAAGTGGCCCTGGAGCACCTGGTAGAAAAAGTCCCGGCTCATGTCCTTGACCTTCAGCACCTCACCGGTGTACGGGTTGAGGAAGGCCAGGTAGTAGTAGGTGGGTTCATAGTGGTAAAACGTCAGCATCGCCGCCCGCCCGTCGGCGAGGTACGTGGCGCTGTGCAGGGTTTTGCCAGGCAACAGCCGATTGCCGATGGCCTCCAGCTTCGAGGGCGGCAGCACTGGTGCCGCCTGCGTCGCCACGAACCGGTAGGGCTGGGTGAGGTCTTCGATTTCGGTTTTGAACGCGTACAAACACCCCGTGACGCTCACGATGAACACCACCAGCCCGGACGAAAGTCCGAGCCAGAGGTGCAGTTTGCCGATGAATTTCTTGACGGTCATGCGGTTAGAACCGGTAGCCGAGGCTCAGGCGGAAATTGCGCGGGGCTTCGGTTTGGTAGTAATAATAGCCGCCCCAGGGGTAGTAGGCCCCCGAGTACAGGTACGCGTTGAGGAGGTTGTTGACGTTGAGGGCCACACTCACCCGACCGCCCTGCCACGACACGGCCCCGTCGGCCCGGAAGGTGTTGGGCAGGTTGGGGTCGCGCGCGCCGGGGGCCACGAACCAGCCGTAGCGGTCGAGTTGCCACTGATAGCCGAGCGAGGCCCCCACGCCTTGGAGGGCACCTTTGCGCACCCGGTACGACAACCAGCCGTTGGTGACGTGCTTGCTGAAACCCGGCACCGGCGCGCCCACCTGGTCGGCGTCGGTGTCGTTCGTGATTTTTGAATCGGTGTAGGCGTAGTTCCACACCAGGTTCAGGCCGGGGAGCAGTTCGCCGCGCAAATCCACCTCCACGCCGCTGGCCCTGGTTTCGCCCAGTTGCACCGAGAAGTTGGGGTTGGTCGGGTCGGCGGTGAGGACGTTGTTTTTCGTGATGCGGTACACCGAGAGGGTGGAGTTCCAGCGGCCCCCGGCCCAGTCCCGCTTCAGCCCGGCTTCGAGGTTGTCGCCCGTGATGGGCCGGAAGGCCACGCCGTTGCGGTCGGCCCCGGCCTGGGGCACGAAGGCCTGGTCGTAGAGGGCGTACACCGTGGTTTGCCTGGTGACGGAGCCGCTCAGGCCCACGCGGGGCGTGAACACGGTTTCGTCGGTGCCCGCGCCGTACTGGCTGTCTTTGGTCGAGGTGACGCGCCCGGCCAGGGTCAGGCGGAGACGGTCCTGCCAGAAGCGCAGTTCGTCCTGCACGTACAGCCCCGAGTACGACTGGCTCAGCACGTTGGCACCGGCCCGGTTTTCGAGGCTCATCGAACGGTCGAACCGGGGCAGCAGGCGGGCGGGCAGGTAGTGGTTAGGCCGGTAGGCGTTGAACACCGTTTCGGCATCGTACAGCGGGAAGGTTTGATTCCAGTCGGCGATGTATTTTTTGCTGCCCAAATCCAGCCCGGCCAGAATCCGGTGCGTCACCGGGCCGGTTTTCACCTCGCCGTTGACGAACACCTGGGCGAATTTTCCTTCGTTGGCAGCGTCCCAGATGCTCACGCTCCGGTACACGTCGCCGTTGGCTTTGGCCGAATCGGCCCAGAGCGAACTGCCCACCTGGGTGGAATTGAAGTAGGCCAGTTGCCCGGTGAGTTTCCAGGCCGGGTTGAGCTGGTGTTCAAAAATCAGGAACGCGCTGTGGTCGCGGATGCGCGACGGGTCGAGGTTGGCCGAGGCCGTCGTGGCGCTGAAGGGCAGGTCGCCCATGCCGTTTTTGGAGAACACGTAGGCCGAACCAATCGCCGACATCTGCGAAAACTGGTAGGTGTATTCGGCCGTCAGGGTGGTCTGGTCGCTGATTTTGTAGCGCAGTACCGGCGCGATGGTGTAGCGGTTGTTGTACTCAAACGCCCGGTGCGAACCTCGGGCCTGGCCCATGAGGTTGAGGCGGTAAAGCAGATTTCCGTCGGAATCGAGCTTGCCGTCGAGGTCGAGCGTGGCGCGGTAGGTGTCGAAGCTGCCCGTGGTCATGGTAGCTTCGCCTTTGGTCAAACCCGTGGGTTTTTTGGTCACTACGTTGTAAAACCCGCTCGGTTCGCCGTTGGCCATCATGAACCCGGCGGGGCCTTTCACGAACTCAATCCGTTCGACCATCGACAGGTCCTCGGCCAGCGGCCCCCAGGTGGACTGCACGTTCATGCCGTTGCGGAAGGGCGCAATCCGCGAACCGCGCATGTTGAGGCGGGCGTAGTTGTCCCAGTGCTCCTGCCTGGTCACGCCGCTCACGTTGCGGGTCACGCCTTCGAGCATGTCGAAAATCTGCTGATCGGCCAGCACCTGGCGGTTGACGACCTGGATGTTCTGGGGCGTTTCCAGAATCGGCGTTTTCAGCCGCAGGCTCGGCGAGGGCAGGTCGTCTTTGTAGCCCCGGCGGGTGGTGACGGTCACTTCGTCGAGGGTTTTGCGGTCTTCGGCCAGGCGCACGGTTTCCACCGTCAGGGTTTGACCAGCCATGGGTTCAACGGCGATTTCGCGGGATTCATAGCCGATGATTTGCACCACGAGCGTTTGCAGGCCGGTCGGGGCGTTGCGGATTTCAAAAGCGCCCTGTTCGTCGGTGAGTGTCCCGACACGGGTATTTTTTACGGAAACGTTCACGAATGCGGCGGGCTGGCCATCGGCGGTGACGACCTGTCCCCGGAGGAGTGCACGGTTTTTTTGTTGAGCCAAACTGCTCAGGCTGAAAAGCAACAGAAGAAAGGTAAACGAGCGTCTCATGAATGGAAAAGAAAAATGCACTGTTCTGCCGTTGGGCGCGCAGCGGCCCTCAAACGGTGGTGCAAAGGTGAAGGCTATTTAGATTCAGTCAAAATAATTATTTTGAATTTTTCTAAATAATGAGAAAAGTCATGCGTGTTAACGGGATGTTAATAATGCGCTTCGGGACGGCCCTGGGACTTATTTTTGCCTCATGTCCAGCCGCACCCTGCGCATTTTCACCGTGTTGTCCGTGATGCTGTTGCTCGGCATGGGGGCCATGCAGTGGGCCTGGTTGCGGCAGGCGTACCGGCTCGAAGACCGGGATTTCGACCAGCGGGTGCGCTCGGCCCTGCGGGCGGCGGGGCAGCGCCTGATTGAGTTCAACGCCAACCCCAACCGCCTCACCCTTCAACCCGTTGAGCGGGTGGCGGCGAATTATTATACCGTTTTAATCAACGACGTTATCAACCCGGCGGTGCTGGAGGCGTTCCTGCGCCAGGAATTCGACCGCCACGACGTGCGCACCAACTTCGAGTACGGCGTGTACGATTGCGTGAAGAATCGGGTGCAATACGGGGGCTTCGTCTGCGCCACGCCGAACTGCGACTCCTCGACGGCGGTGCGCTACCGCTTCCCCCAGGCGGGCGGGCAGAACTACTACTTCGGCGTGTATTTTCCCGAAAAACGCGGCTACGTGCTCGGCCAACTCGGCAGCCTGACGCTCTCGACGGCCGTGCTCGGTGTGGTCGTGCTATTTTTCGCCTACGCGCTCTGGGTGATTTTCCGGCAAAAACGCCTGGCCGAACTCCAGGCCGATTTCGTCAACACGCTCAGCCACGAGTTTAAAACGCCGATTTCGACCCTGCTCATCACGGGCGAAGCCCTGGCCAAACCCGACCAGTCGCCTGAGAAGCGGCAGACCTACGCGGCCCTGCTCCGCAGCGAAATCCACCGCCTGAAAACCCACGTGGACACAGTGCTGCAAACCGCCCGCCTGCCCCGCTCGTCGGAAGGCTTGAAGCGGGAGCTGGTGGACGTCCACGGCCTGCTCGGCGAACTGGCCGAATCCTTCCGCGCGGAAGTCGAAGCACGGGGCGGCACGCTGACGTTGAACTTCAACGCCGTGCAGCCCGTCGTGTCCGCCGACCGGATGCACCTGACGAACGTGTTCCGCAATCTCGCCGACAACGCCTTGAAGTACACCGTTCCGGCGGAGGAGCGCTCGGCGCAACTGATTTTTTCGACCGAAAACCACCGGAACGCGTTGCTCGTCCGCGTCAAAGACAACGGCATCGGCATCGCCGAAAAGCACCGCAAGCGCCTGTTCGACAAATTCTACCGCGTCCCGACCGGCGACGTCCACGACGTGAAGGGCTTCGGCCTGGGCCTGTACTACGTCAAAACGCTGGTGGAGGCCCACGGCGGGCGGGTGCGGGTGGAGAGTGAGGTGGGAAACGGGAGTACGTTTGAAGTGAAACTGCCAATTTGAAAAATTCTCAATGCTCAATTCTCAATGCTCAACGTCAAATGCTGTTCATTGAAAATTGAACATTGAGAATTGAACATTGAGCATTCTCTTGCCTTTCACCATGAATTTGCTCCTCGCCGAAGACGACCCTGCGCTGGGTTTCGTGCTGAAAGACAGCCTCGAGGCCGAAGGCTACGCCGTGGCCTGGCAGACTGACGGCGAGGCGGCCTGGGCGGCGTTTCGGGATTCCCCACCCGACCTCTGTCTGCTCGACGTGATGCTGCCCCGCCTCGACGGCTTCGCGCTGGCCGAGCGCATCCGGACCACAGGCAGCGACGTGCCCATCGTGTTCCTCACGGCCAAATCGCTGAAAGAAGATCGCCTGAAGGGCTTCCGCCTCGGCGGCGACGACTACCTGACCAAGCCGTTCAGCATCGAAGAACTGGTGCTGCGCATCGAGGCGATTCAACGGCGGGTGAACGGCGGGGCGGTGAAAAACGGTGGCGGGGTTTCGCTCGGAAACTACGTTTTCGACGCGAAAAACCTGAAGCTGACCGGCCCGGTGGGCAGCACCGACCTCACCCAGCGCGAGGCCGACTTGCTGGCCCTGCTGCTCCGGCACCGCAACGAGGTGGTACCCCGGGAGCAGATTCTGGTGCAGCTCTGGGGCAAATCCGACTATTTCCTGGGCCGCAGCCTCGACGTGTTCGTCAGTCGACTGCGCAAGTACCTCGCCGCCGACCCCACCCTGCGGGTGGTCAACGTCCACGGCGTGGGGTTCCGGCTGGAAGCGTGACTAGTGTGGGGCGGGCGGCGTTCCGCTTGATAACCCGCCCGTAGTCCGGCCTGCAAAAGCAATTCAACCCCGCCCAGCCGCGTTTTTCCCCTATCTTTGCACCCTGTTTTTGGAGATGAAAAGAATCCTGACTGCCTGCCTCGTGGCGGGCTTTGCCGTGTTTTTGGCCGCCTGTGATTCCTCGCCGAAAGGCGAAAGCGCCAACGCGCCCGAACCGCCCCCCGGAGCCGACACCATTAAAATAAACCTGACCATCGAGCGGCTTGAAAAAGACCTCTTCGCCGCCCAAACCCCCGCCGAAGTCGAGGCGTTTTTGACGAAAAACCCGTCCGTCCGCGCCGCGTATTTTCCGCAGGCCGAGTTTGGCTCCAACGCCGACCTGGCCCGCAGCCTGACCGAACTGACCACCAACGACGGCCTCCGCCAGTTTTACCAGGAATCCGAAAAACAACTGGGCGACCTCGCCGACCTGCAAACCGGCTTTGAAACCGCCTTCCGCAACCTGAAAGCTTACTACCCCAATTTCCGGGTGCCCCGCGTGGTAACGATGTTCACGGGCTTCACCGCCAACGACCTGTACGTGTCCGACAGCCTCATCGTCGTCGGCCTCGATTACTTCATGGGGCCGAAAGCAAGGTTCCGACCGCAACTCGAAAACTACCGCCTTCGCAAGTACCAGCGCGAATACATCGTGCCGCAGGTGTTGTTGCTGCTGTCGGGCAAGTACAACGAAGCCAACCCGCAGGACCAGACCCTGCTGGCCGAGATGGTGTATTTTGGAAAAAGTTTTGAGTTCGTGAAAAATATCCTTCCCACGGCACCCGACAGCCTGATTATCGGTTACACCGGGGAGCAACTGGCCGCCAACGAAATCGCTCAGGACCTCATCTGGGGACATTTCATCGACGAAAAACTGCTCTACGAAACCAGTCCCATGCGCAAGGTGAAGTACCTCGGCGAACGCCCCACGACGGTGGAAATCGGCCCGAAATGCCCCGGTCGCATCGGGCAGTGGCTGGGCTGGAAAATTGTGCGAAAGTACCGTCAGGAGCAACCCGACCTGACCTTTCAACAACTGATGAAAACCACCGACGCCCGCCGGGTGCTTGAGGAATCGAAGTACCGGGGACAGGCGACCGGGCAAACGCAATAAAACCATGCAAGCCCTTGAACTTCGGGCCGCCATCAAGGATGGCGTCCTCGAAATCCCGGAACTCCCGACGCCCCTTGCCGACGGCGAGGTGAAATTGATTGTGCTTTACGAGGAGCCAGCCGCACCCCGCCGCAACTACGACCTCGAAAAAATGGAAGCGGCCTTCCAAAAAATTTCGGAGAAAGACATTTTCAAATCCATCCAGGACCCGGTCGCCTGGCAGCGCCAACAACGCGATGAGTGGGAATAAAACCGCGTCGAACCGGGCCGTACTCGATTCGAACATCCTGATTTACCGCTCCAACGGGAAAATTGACTTTCCGGCGGTAGTGGCTCCGTACACCGAAGTGTACGTCTCGGTCATTGCTTACATGGAGGTAATGGGATTCAATTTCGAGACCGAAGAGGACCGGCAGGATTTGGAACGGCTGCTGGATACGTTCACCATCATTCACACCGATTTCATCATCGCCGACCGCGTCGTCGCTTACCGCAAACTTCGCAAGGTAAAACTGCCCGATGCTATCACCCTGGCCACGGCCCGGCGGCTGAACGCCGATTTGGTCACCGTCAACGAGCAAGATTTCCGGGGCCTCGACCCGCTGGTGCGCCTCGCCGTGCCGCCCCTGATTGAACCCTAACCCCACATGGCAAAACGCAGCGACCGTTTCGGCGAGCAGCCCGACGGCAACGACAAACGCAAAGTAACCGGCGAAGGCTTGCGCCGAACCCTGAAAATCTTCCGCTTCGTGCTGCCCTACCGGGCCACGTTCCTAGTGGGCATGGGCTTCCTGGTGCTGTCCAACCTCACCACGATGACCTTCCCCCTGTTGATTGGGAAAATGTCGGAGGTCATCGAGGGTAAATCGCCGTACACCATCAACCAAGTCACGGGGGTGTTCGTGGTGATTCTGATCTTGCAGGCCATTTTCTCGTTCCTGCGCATTTACACCTTCACGCAGGTCAGCGAGCGGGCCATGCGTGACGTGCGCCGGGCGCTCTACGCCAAAATCATCACGCTGCCCATCCCGTTTTTCGAGCAGCGCCGCGTGGGCGAACTCATGAGCCGCGTCACCTCCGACGTGACCCAACTCCAGGACGTACTCAGCATCACGCTGGCCGAGTTTTTCCGGCAGGTGTTTACGCTGGTCATCGGCGTGGGCATCATTCTGTTTATTTCCACGAAACTGACCTTGTTCATGCTCGCCACCTTCCCCGTGTTGGTGGTGGCAGCCTTGTTTTTCGGGCGGTTCATCCGCAAAATCTCGAAGCAGGCCCAGGACGAACTGGCCAAAACCAATGTCGTGGTCGAGGAAACGATGCAGTCCATCAACGTCGTGAAGGCGTTCACCAACGAACGCTACGAGATAACCCGCTACGCGACGGCCCTTCAACGCGTCGTGACCGTGGCGCTCAAGGCGGCCACGTTCCGCGGGGCCTTCGTGTCGTTCATCATTTTCGGCTTGTTCGGGGCCATCGTGGCGGTGGTCTGGTACGGCGCGCAACTCGTCGGCAGCGGCGAACTGATTCTCTCCGACCTGCTCACCTTCCTGTTCTACACCGCTTTCATCGGCGGCTCGGTGGGCGGCCTCGGCGACATCTACGCCCAGATTCAGAAAACCATCGGGGCCTCGGAGCGGATTCTGGAAATTCTCGAAGAAAAATCGGAAGTGGAACTCGGCTGGGAGCAGGGAGCAGGGAGCAGGGAGTCAAAAAATCCGCAATCCGAAATCCCAAATCCGAAATCCGTCGCCGGTCACGTCGAATTCCGCCGCGTCGGCTTCCGCTACCCCTCGCGCCCCGACGTGCCCGTGCTCCGCGACCTGAGCCTCACCGTCCGGGCGGGCGAAAAAATTGCGCTCGTGGGGCATTCGGGCGCGGGCAAGTCCACCATCGTCCAACTGCTCATGCGCTACTACGCCGTGGGCGAGGGCGAAATCCGGGTGGACGGGCGCAACGTCCGCGACTACGACATCACCGACCTGCGGCAAAACATCGCCATCGTGCCCCAGGAGGTGATGCTCTTCGGCGGGACGATTTTTGAAAACATCGCCTACGGCAACCCCCAGGCCACCGAGGCGGACGTGCGCGAAGCCGCCCGCCAGGCCAACGCGCTGGAGTTCATCGAAAACTTCCCCGAAGGCTTCCAGACCGTCGTCGGCGAGCGGGGCGTCAAACTCTCCGGCGGGCAGCGGCAGCGGGTGGCCATCGCGCGGGCGATTCTGAAAGACCCGGCCATCCTGATTCTCGACGAAGCCACCTCCTCCCTCGACGCCGAATCGGAGCGATTGGTGCAGGACGCCCTCGACGGCCTCATGGAAGGCCGCACGACGCTCATCATCGCCCACCGGCTGGCGACCATCCGCAGCGTGGACCGGATTTACGTCATCCGCGACGGCGAAGTGGCCGAGCAGGGCACCCACGACGAACTGGCCCGCGCCGACGAGGGCATTTACGCCAATTTGGTTAAGTTGCAGTTTGAAGTCGAACCAAACCCCTGATGAGCATGGTCACCGATGAACGCAAAGAGGCAATTTTGGGCTACCTGCGTGATTTGCAGGACGAAGAAGCTTTCCAGCGAATCGAACGATTCATTGCCCTGCTCAATCCGAAACCGCTTTCGATGGAAGCGTTACAGGCAAAACTGGAGGAAGCCGAGCAGGCCATCCGGGAAGGCCGCGTCAAGCCTCATGAACAATTTAAAGCTGAATTCAAGGAAATGATCAACCGGCGCAGGCATGGGCAACCTTCCTAAAAAGTTGGACTGGACTGACCCAGCCATGGAGGATCTCAACGCGATTTGGGAATACTACGAGGTTCTGATTGGTCTTGAGAAAGCAGAAACGTACATCGACCGCTTCTTTCAAAAGGCAGACCGGCTGGTTCGGTTTCCCGAAATGGGTGCTGTTGAGGAGGAACTTTCAAACGCCTTCGTCACGGTCCGATACCTGCTGGAGGGTCACTACAAGATTTACTACAAAGTTGATGGGCCTCTGGTAAAAATTCTCCGGGTTTTTGACACCCGCCAGAATCCCGACCTCCTGCGCAATCGTTAGCTAAAAATTAAAAGTCACGTTGATGGAAGCCGCAGTCAAAACACTCAAAGAAGAAGTCATCGAGCGCATCAGCGCGTTGGAAGACCTCGAAACGCTGCAAGGCGTACGGCGGGTGATTGATTATTTTCACCCGAAACCGTACACCGTTGAGGAAGTCCAAGCCCGTCGGGAAGCTGCCCGCCAGGCCATTGAGCGGGGAGAAGTACTTTCCATCGATGAATTGAAACAGGAAATTGAAGCATGGAAAAGCCAGCGAAGGTAGACTGGTCACGACCGGCCAAAAACGACCTGCTGGACATTTTTGAAGCGATGGAAACGCTCATCGGCCCCGACCGTGCGGATGCCCTGATTGGCCGAATCGTAGCGAAGTCGGAGTACCTGACGAAATTTCCGGAGATGGGAGGAATTCACTATGATGTGTCAAGCCGGTACGTGAAATTCCGGTATTTGCTGGAAGGTCACTACCGAATCGTTTACACGTTCGATGAAACAAAGCACTTGGTCACCATTTGGGGCGTTGAAGATGCCCGCCGCGACCCTGACCGCCTGCGCAATCGTTAGTCAGACCTAAACGCCACGTCGATGGAAACCGCAGTCAAAACCTTGAAGGAAGAAGTCATCGAATACCTGACGCAGTCGGAGAACCCGGAGTTGTTCGAGGCGGTGAAGCAGGAAATCCGGTGTTTTGAGGAAAACGGACGGAGCCTGAAGGACCTCCTCATGCGGTTGTGGGAATCCGAAATGGCCATCAGCCGCGGCGAAGTGCTTTCGCAGCAAGAACTCGAAAACGAATTCCGCGAATGGAAGAATCGCCGAAGAAAGTTGAATGGATGAACCCTGCCAAAGACCGGCTGTTTGAGATTTTTGAATTTTGGGAAGAAGTCGCGGGTTTTGAAAAAGCGGACGAGGTAGTGGATAAGCTGGTCAAGAGAACCCGGATTCTTGAACGGTCTCCCGAAATCGGAACCATCGAGCCGAAAGCCAGCAGCCGCGTCGTCACGGTCCGCTACCTCATTGAGGGACATTACAAGATTTCGTACACCTACGAACGGGAACGCAACCTGGTTCAGGTGCGCGACGTGTTTGACACCCGGCAGGACCCTGACCGGTACTACAAGCTCTGAAACTACCATGACCCCCGAACGCGCCACCCTCAAGGACTTCAACCTCCGCCAGACCGACTGCCGGGCCGAGATGCTGGCCATTTTCAACGAAAACCCGCACGCCCTCGCCCACGGCGACATCGAGCGGCAATTGCCCGAAAAATTCGACCGGGTGACCGTGTACCGCACCCTGAAAACCTTCCTCGAAAAAGGCCTCATCCACAAGGTGCTCGACGACGAAGGCGGCACCAAGTACGCCCTCTGCCGCGACGCCTGCCACGCTGCTGACCACCGGCACCACCACGACCACGTGCATTTCAAGTGCAACCGCTGCGGCCTGACCACCTGCCTCGACGACGTGGCCGTGCCCGCCCTGAGTCTGCCCGCCGGGTACCAGCGCCAGGAAACCAACCTCCTCGTGCAGGGCATCTGCCCCACCTGCGGCGCGTCGAGCAATTAAACCCGGTTCGCTTGCTTTCGAAACGCAGCCGGGGTCTGGTTACGGGCTTTTCGGAAGAGTTGAACGAAGTGCGACACGTTGCCGAAGCCCACTTGCTCGCCCACGAACGCAACGGGGTCGTCGCGTTTGGCCAGCAGTTCGCAGGCGTAGCGGAGGCGGAGGTCGGTTACGAACTGGGTCAGGGTCTGGCCGGTCTGGGTGCGGAAGTAACGGCAAAACGCCGCCTGGTTCATGCTGGCGAGGTCGGCCACGACGGAGAGCGAAACCGGCTCGGTGAAATGCTCCATCAGGTAGGCGATCACCCGGTTCAGCCGCTCACTTTGTTTTTCCAACGCCTTGCTGGGTACGTAGCGCGGTGAAACCATCGCCACGTCGTCCGATTCAGCGATGTCGTTGAGCAGCACCAGCAGGGCCACCAACTGACCGAAACCCGTCAGTTGCGTCAGGGCGGGCAACCCATCGGCCACCCGGCTGCGGAGCGGTTCGAGCAGGCGCAGGCCCAGCGTCGCCCGGTCAAACAGGGCGTGCATCCGCCGCGTTTCGGGCAGTTCGAGAAACGGTTTTCCTACAAAATCTTCCGCAAAACGCACCACGATGGCTTCGGAGGAAGGGCCTTCGGGAGCGGCGTCGCTTTTCCAGTAGTGGGGCAGGTTGCGCCCCAGCAGGATGACTTCGCCCCCCTCGAACCGCTCGACGCTCTGCCCGATGAACCGCGTACCCGTGCCCGCCACGACGTAATTGAGTTCGAGTTCAGGGTGAAAATGCCAGGGATTGGCAAAGTACGGCACCCGCTCGTGCCGCAGGTCGAAGGAGCGGCTTGCGGTCAGCGGGACGGTCAGGCGGTTGGGGCGCACGGCGAAGTAGGGGCTGAAAACTAGGGGCAATTTTGCGTAAAAATCGCGGGTTTTCAATTCCGTGCAAATCACGCCGTATTTTCTGCAAACCCACCGTCAGCGAATTGCAAATTTTCCGCGAATTTTTGCACTGAATATTTCGCTCCATGAAGCCGGTTCACCTCCTCTTCTTTTCGTTCATCGCCACCGCCGGAATCGCCCAGCCACCCAACACACTCACGGCGGCGGAACGGCGCGACGGCTGGCGGTTGCTGTTCGACGGCAAAACAACCACCGGCTGGCGGGCGGCCTACGGCAAAACGTTTCCGGCCAAAGGGTGGGTCGTGAGCGGCGGCGAACTGCGGGGCGAACTGACCGCCGGGGCCGAGTCGGGCGACGCGGGCGACATCGTGACGCTCGACACCTACCGGAATTTCGACCTGCGTTTCGAGTGGAAACTGGGCGCGGGCGGCAACAGCGGCGTGAAGTATTTCATTGAAGAACGCCTGCCCAAGCCCGCGCGCGGTTCGCAGGCGGGCTACGAGTACCAACTCATCGACGATGCCGGCTACATCTACAACGGCGAGCACCTGCCCGCCGATTTGAAAACGGCCTCGATTTACGACGTCATCCCCGCCCAAAAGCCCGATGCGACCGTGGGCGACTGGCACCAGTCGCGCATCGTGGTGCGCGGCAACCGCATCGAGCACTGGCTCGATGGCCTGAAAGTCCTGGAAGCCGACCGCACCTCCGAGGCCTTCCGGGCGGGCGTGGCCGACAGCAAATTCAAGGACTACCCCGGGTTTGCCACCATTCCCGAAGGCCGCATCCTGCTCCAGGATCACGGCCACAGCGTGGCGTTCAGGAACCTGAAAATCAAACCCCTCTGACCGCATGAACCGCAGGCAGTTTCTCCAGAAAACCACCGCGGCGGGCGCGGCCCTGGGCTTTCCAACGATTGTACCGGCTTCGGTAGTTGGTAAAAACCGCTCCGGCGTACCCGCCCCCTCCGACCGCGTCACCGTCGGGCTGATTGGCACCGGCCGCCAGGGCAGCGGCAACAACCTCCAGGGGGCCGACCTCAAGGCGCTCGGCACCCGCATCCTGGGCCTGCTCGACGTGCCCGAAGCACAGGTCGTGGCCGCCTGCGACGTGGACAGTTGGCGGCTGAACCGAGCCAAAACCATCGTGGAGGCCCGCTACGCGCAAAACACCGCCGCCGGACGGTACCGGGGCTGCGCCACCCATGCCGACTTCCGCGAGGTGCTGGCCCGCCGGGACATCGACGCGGTGATGATTTCCACGCCCGATTTCTGGCACGTGCCGATGGGCATCCTGGCCGCCAAAGCGGGCAAGCATTTCAGTTGCGAAAAACCCCTGAGCATGAGCGTGCACCAGGGCCGGATGCTGGTGGACGCGGTGAAAAAATACGGCGTCGTCAACCGCACCGACAGCGAATTTCGTTCGCTCCGGCCCCAGAACCACGCCGTCGAACTGGTGCGCAACGGGCGCATCGGGCAACTGCGCCGCGTGGACGTGAACTTCCCGTCCGACCCCGCACCCGTGCCGCCCCAGGCCGACATGCCCGTACCGAAAGAACTGGCCTACGACCTCTGGCTCGGCCCCAGCGCCTGGGTGCCCTACACCGAACTGCGCGTCCACACGCCCTTCGACGCGACCAAACGCCCCCACTGGATGCGCGTGGATACCTACGCCCAGGGCATGATTGCCAACTGGGGGGCGCACTACTTCGACATGGCGCAGTGGGCCAACAACGCCGAGTACGGCGGGCCGGTGGAGGTGCAGGGCCGGGGCGATTTTCCGAAAAGCCTCTGGAACACGATGGTTAATTTCGAGGTCACGTACCGCTACGCCAACGGCGTGGTGCTGACCTGCCGGCAAACGCCCACGAGTACGCCCAACATCCGGTACACCGGGTCGGAGGGATGGATCAACGTGGAGGGCTATCCCGGCGTCATCACGGCCAGCAACCCGGCCCTGCTGAGATCGAAACCCGGCCCCGGCGAACTTGATTTGGCGAAAACCCTCTGGGACAAAACCGATTTCATCGAAGCCGTCCGCACCAACCGGCCCACGCTCGAACCCATCGAAGTCGGGCACCGCACCATCTCGATTTCGCAGATTGGCCTGATTGCCTGCCAGGTGAGTCCGGGCGAAAAACTGACCTGGGACCCGGCGCGGGAACTGTTTGTGGGCAACAACGCCGCCAACGCCCTGCTGGCCGCGCCGCTGGCGCGGACGGAGTGGGCGGGCGTTTGACGACGGCCTGATTGCACTGCCCCGGCGACACCCCGATTGAAACCACGTTTTCCCATGAAACTCCGTCTTCTTCAACTTCTGCCCCTGCTCGCGTTGGCGTCCGTCGCGTTCGCGCAAAACCCGGAGGTGCGCAGCCCGTTTTTCGTCTTCAATAACGGCATCAGCGATACCGCCGCCTACAAAACCCCCGAAGCTCAGGTGGCCCTGGCCAAGCAAATGGGTTTCGACGGGGTGGAGAAAAACCAGCTCGGTAACTTCCCGGCGTTTTACGAAGCCGTGAAAGCCAACGGTTTGAAATTGAACACGATGTACGTGCAGGTCAACCTGGACGACGAAAAAATGCCCTACGACCCGCGCCTCGAAGAAGTTTTCAAAACCCTGCGCGGCACCGACGCCATGCCCTGGCTGTTTGTGACCAGCCAGAAGCTCAAGCCCTCCTCGCCCGACGGCGACGCCCGCGCCGTGGCCCTCGTGCGCGAAATCGCCGACCTGGCCCAGCGCTACGGCCTGCGGGTGATGGTGTACCCGCACATCTGGTTCTGGCTGCAAAGCCCCGAGGATGCCGTGCGGGTACTGAAACAGGTAGCCCGGCCCAACGCGGGCATGACGTTCAACCTCTGCCATTACCTGGCCACGCAGTTTTACGAAGGCAAAGACCCCCGGCAGAATTTCCCGGCCTGGGCCGCGAAAGCCCAGCCCTACGTGTTTGCGCTCAGCGTCAACGGGGCCGATTTTCCGCCCCCTTCGACTGACCGCGCCCGGCTCTGGGACACGCTCATCCAACCCCTCGGCTCGGGCAGTTACGACGTGTACGGTTTCCTGAAAACGTTCTGGGACGCGGGTTTCACCGGGCCGGTGGGCTTGCAATGCTATAACCTGAAGCAGCCCAAGGCCGAACACCTGCGCCGGTCGGTGCAAACCTGGCAGACGTACAAAAAACGGTACGCCGCCGAGGCGAATCCGAAGTAAATCCAATCGCCGACATGCTCACGCCGACCCAACTCAAGCATTACCACGAGCAAGGCTACGTGGTGGTTCCCGCGCTTTTCACCCCGGAAGAAGCCGCGCTGCTGCTCGACACGTCCACCAACGATGCGGTGATTTCGGAAAAATCGTACGAGTTGCTCGACGCCAGCGGCTTCAAAACCCGCCTGGCCCTGTGGTACACCCCCGGCGACGACGTGTACGGGGCCATGTCGCGCAGCCGCCGGATGGTCACCGCCGTGGAGCAACTGCTGGGTGGTCCGGCGGCGCACTACCACTCGAAAGTCATGCAAAAAGCCCCCCGCACGGGCGGGGCCTGGGAGTGGCACCAGGATTACGGGTATTGGTACAAAAACGGCTTTCTCTTCCCCGACATGCTCAGCGTGATGATCGCCCTGACGCCCTCGACGGTCGAAAACGGCTGCCTCCAGGTGCTGCCCGGCTCGCACCGCATGGGCCGGGTGGAACACGACGTGACCGGCGAGCAGGTGGGAGCCAACCCCGAAAAAGTAGCCGCTTACGCTGAACGCACCCCGCCGGTGTACTGCGAATTGCAGCCCGGCGACGCCCTGTTTTTCCACTGCAACCTGCTGCATTGTTCGGGGCAAAACATCTCGGAACATCCACGCTGGTCAATTATCTCGGCCTACAACCGGGTGGACAACAAACCCTACAAACCCGTGCAACCCTCGGCCTACACCCCGCTCGAAGCCGTGGACGACGACCAACTGCTGGCCGTTGGCGCGCGAGGCATTGCGGCCTCGGCGGACTTTCTCGACAAAGCCGCCCGGCGCTACGCGGAAACGCGGGGGTGACATCTGCCGCCTGGCCCGTCAGCTAAAGCAGACGGCAAATGGGGCAAATCCCCGCGCGGCGTCCGCTCCGGGACTAAAATTCAAATGGATTTCAGCCCCGGAGGGGCTTTCCCGTCTTGCCGTCTGCTTTAGCTGACGGGGCGCAGCGGCATACCGAGGCGGCCCAAATCGCCCAGGGTTTCTACCTTTGCCGCTTGATTTCCCCCGATTTGGATTCCCGGACGCTACTTTTTGAGCAACGCCAACGCCAGTTCGCCGACGCGGAGCAGGCCCACCAGCGGCGCTTCAACCGCCTGGCCATCGCCCGTGTCACGCTGTTTGTGGCGGGCGCGCTGACGATTTATTTTCTCGGAAAATTCTACGGAACGGGCGCGGTGCTGCTGGCCTTCGTCGGCTTCACGACGGGCTACCTCGCGTTGCTGACCCGGCACCAACGGGTGCGGCAGCGGCGCGACGAAGCCCGTTTTCTGAAAACCCTCAACCACGACGAAGCCGAGCGCCTCGCGGGCCGTTTCACCCGCCCCGAAACCGGCCTCGACTTTGACGAACCCCACCACCCCTACACCGCCGACCTCGACGTGTTCGGCACCCGCTCGCTGTTCCGGCTGCTCAACCGGACCCGCACCCACGCCGGGGCGCAAACCCTTGCCAATTGGCTGAAAGCCCCCGCTTCGCCGGAAGAAATCCTGGCCCGGCAGGAGGCCGTTCGAGAATTGGCGGAAAAACTCGACTGGCGGCAGACCACCGAGGCTACCGCCGGTTTGCAGGAAGCCGCCGCCGAATCCACCGCCGCGTTGCTGGCCTGGATGGCCGAACCGCCGAATCCGATCGTGGACCGGTTCGGGTACCGCGCCGCCCGCGTCGCATTGCCCGCGCTGACGGCGTTGCTGGTGGTGTTGTGGCTGAACGAACGCGTACCCTTCGCCGCCGTGGCGCTTTCGCTGCTGGTCAGCGGGCTGGCGCTGGGGCGAATTTTCGCGGCGGTGAAGCGGGCGGCGGAGGAAACCTACCGGGGCATTCCGGCCCTGAGGGCCGCTGCCGCCGTACTCGAACGGTTGGAAAACGAATCGTTTCTTTCGGAGAAACTTAACTCGCTGCAAGCCCGCACGGCGGGCGCACCGGAGGCCGTGCACCGCCTCAGCCGCACGCTCGACGCGCTGAGCTACCGGCAGAACCCGTACTTCGCGCTGTTTATCGGCTTGCCCACGCTCTGGGATTTTCAGTTCTACGCCCCGCTCGAACGCTGGAAAACCCGCCACCGCGCCCACCTGCCCGACTGGCTGGCGGCGGTTGGCGAACTCGAAGCCCTCCACTCCCTCGCCGGCCTGGCCTTCGCCGAACCGAGGTTTATTTTTCCAAAACTGGAAACTATCAACTGGAAACTGGAAACTAAAAAGCTCGGCCACCCCCTCATCCCCGCGCCCCAGCGCGTGACCAACGACTTCGCCTTCGGCGGGCCGGGCCGCACGCTGCTCGTGACGGGGTCGAACATGTCGGGGAAAAGCACGTTCCTGCGCACGGTGGGCACCAACGCCGTGCTGGCGCTGGCCGGTTCGGTGGTGTGCGCCGAAGCGATGAGCCTGCCGCTCGTGCGGGTGTTTACGAGCATGAGAACCCAGGATTCGCTGGAGGAAAGCACCTCGTCGTTCTACGCCGAACTGAAGCGGCTGCGGCAGCTTTTGGAGACCGTGGCGACGGGCGGCCCGCCAGCACTTTTCCTGCTGGATGAAATCCTGAAAGGCACCAACTCCCGCGACCGGCACGGCGGGGCGCGGGCGCTGATTTTTCAGTTGTGGGAAACAACCGCCTTCGGCCTGATTTCCACCCACGACGTGGAGTTGGGCGACGAAGCCGTGGCCTGGAATTTCGTGGAAAACGCCCACTTTCGCTCCGACCTCGACGCCGACGGGAAACTCGTTTTCGATTACACCCTCCGCCCCGGCGTGTGCCACAGCTTCAACGCGGCGGAACTGATGCGACAGATGGGGATAAAAATGAATGCTGAATGCTGAATGCTGAATGCTGAATGGCAAGTCTGGCCTTTTCATTCAGCATTCAGCATTCAGCATTACCGCGAAAGCTCCGTCGCCCGCCGCTGGGCCGCTTCGATGCCCGCGATGAGCGTGTCGGCCAAAATACCTTCCTCGAACCGCTTCAGGGCCGCTTCGGTGGTGCCGCCTTTGGAGGCCACGGCCTTGATGAGGTCGTCGAGGCTCTTGTCGGCGGTGTTGATGAGGTGGTAGGAGCCGAGCATGGTTTGCTTGACGAGCAGGGCCGAGAGGGCGTCGTCGAAGCCCATCCGCTGGCCCGCTTCAATCATCGCTTTCACGAGGTAGAAAAAGTACGCCGGGCCGCTGCCGCTGAGGGCCGTCACGGCGTCGAGCAGGGCCTCGTCTTCCAGGAAAACCGACCGGCCCGTGGCGTTGATGAGGTTTTCGACCCGCCGCAGTTGGCCGATTTCCACCTCCGGAGCCGCCGCGAAGGCCGTCATGCCCATGCCGAGCAGCGCGGGCGTGTTGGGCATGGCCCGCACCACGAGCGGGTGACGGAGCACCGTTTGAATCTTGGCAATCGGAATCCCCGCCATGATGCTCAACACCAATTGACCGGGCTGGATGACTTTCGCCAGTTCGTCGTGAACGGAGGGAAAATCCTGGGGCTTGACCGAGAGGATGACTAGGTCGGCTTCGCCCACGCGGGGGCCGATGGTGTCGACCACGACGCCGGTTTGTTCGGCGGTCAGGGCCGCGCCGCGTTCGGCGCTTTTTTCAATGAGCAAGAGGTCGTCTTTCCGAACCAGGTTGTACTGCAAAAACGACTTGGCGAAGGCCATGCCCATGTTTCCGCAGCCAATAATCGCGATTTTCAAATTGGTGGGTTTTGGGAAAAGTTTTTAACCACAGAGGGCGCAGAGTTTTGCACGGAGTGCACAAAGTACGGCCTCTGTGAAACTCCGTGCAAAACTCTGCACCCTCTGTGGTTAAAAACTACTTCAACACCTCGGCCAATTTGGCCTCCAGCGTTTCGCCCCGGAGGTTTTTCGCCAGAATGTTCCCCTGTGGGTCAATCAGCACGCTGAACGGGATGGCCTGCACGCCGTAGGTGACGGCGGCGGCACTGTTCCAGAATTTCAGGTCCGACACGTGCGTCCAGGTGAGGCTGTCGGCCTCGATGGCTTTCAGCCACGCAGCCTTGTTCTGGTCGAGCGAAACGCCGTAGATTTCAAAACCCTTGTCCTTGTACTTCTGGTACATCCTGACCACGTTGGGGTTTTCCTTCCGGCAGGGGCCGCACCAACTCGCCCAGAAATCAATCAGCACGTACTTGCCCTTCAGCGACGAGAGCGGCACCACCTTGTCGTTGGGGTCTTTCAGCACGATTTCGGGGGCGGGCTTGCCTTCGGCGAGGCCGTTTTTCTGGGCCTGCATCCGCCGCACCTGGGCCACGAAGGCCTGGGTCATGCGCGAGTCGGGTTTGGCTTTCGCAAACTGGTCGGCCATGCTTTCAAATAGGGCGAAATCCTGCTCAGGGTCGAGAAAATTGGTGGCGTACAGCGCCGTCAGCGAGGTACCCAAGTCGGGCATCATCGCCCTGACCTGCTGCGAAATGGCCGCCTGGCCTGCGTCGAATTCGGCCTTGATTTGCTGCTGGCGCTTGGTGTCTTTTTTCTCGACGGCGGCTTCGTACTGCGTGTTCAACTGAGCGGCTTTGGCCTGAAAATCACTTTGCAGTTTGTTGATTTTCTGGAACGCCTCCATTGTTTTCGAGCCGGTCACGGTGGCGGTTTTGCCGTTGAGGTCCACCTGGAGCGTTTCGCCGCCTTCGATTAGCAACGGAATCCGCACCGTATTGCCCGCCAGGCTGAGTTGGTAAAACCCGCCGCCGTTGGTGGTTTTTCCCGAAAACTGAAACGTGCCCTGCGGCGCAGCGGCCGAGTCCAGCACGGCGGGGAACCCGCGCTCGTTGATGGCCTGGAGGTACACCTTGCCCGCCAGCGGCGTAGCGACCCGCCCGCGAATCGTGAAGGCGTCGGAAGTCTGGGCCAAAACCGGCAGCAGCCCGGTGAAGAAAACCGCCGAGGCGGTGAGAAGCATGAGTCGTTTTTTCATGTGTTGAGAGGTTTAGCGTTTAGCGTTCAGGGTTTAGAGTTGGCAATGCCTGAACAACTCTAAACCCTGAACGCTAAACGCTAAACCGAAATGGTCTCTAACGTTTTCACCAGCAACTGATTGGTTAGTTTGGGGTCGGCCTTGCCGCCCGATTTTTTCATGACCTCGCCCACGAACAGCCCCAGCAATCCTTTTTTACCCTGGCGGTACTCCTTCACTTTGGTGGGCCAGGCGGCCAGTACTTCGTCAATCAACGCCTGAATCGAGTCGCTATTGCTCTGCTGAAGCAGGTTGAGGGCCTCGGCCAGGCGGAGCGGGTCGGCGGTGGGCTGGACGAGGAGTTCGGGGAAGAGCCGTTGGCTGGCGGCGGTGTGGCTCACGCGGGCTTCGTCCACGAGGGCCATGAGCCGGGCCAGTTGGGCCGGGGCGATGGGAAACTCGGTGATTTCCCGCCCCGATTCGTTCAGCCAGGCCCGCACCGGCCCCATCAGCCAGTTGGCGGCGCTCTTGAAATTCGCCGTGTGGCGGCAAAGTTCCTCGAAGAAAGCCGCCTCTTCCCGGTTTTCGGTCAACACCGTCGCGTCGGCGGCGGGCAGGCCGTAGTGGGCGACGAATTTCTGGAAAAGCTCCCTCGGCAGCGCAGGCATCCCGGCCTGAATTTGGCCCAGCCATTCGTCGGAAATCACGACCGGCGGCAGGTCGGGTTCGGGGAAGTAGCGGTAGTCGTTCATCGTTTCCTTCTCGCGCATCCCGGCGGTGCGGCCCGTGGTGGCGTCGAAGGTGCGGGTTTCCTGGATGAGTTGCCCGCCGCTTTCGAGCACGCTAACCTGCCGCTCAAACTCGTACTCGACGGCCCGCTGGACGAACCGCACCGAGTTCATGTTTTTCACCTCCACCTTCGTGCCCAGCTTCGTCTCGCCCACGGGCCGGACGGACACGTTCACGTCGCAGCGCAGGGAGCCTTCCTCCATGTTGCCATCGCAGATGCCGAGGTAGCGCACGAGCCTGCGGATTTCGGCCAGGCAGGCACCAGCCTCCTCCGCCGAGCGCATCACCGGCTCGGTCACGATTTCGATGAGCGGCGTCCCGGCCCGGTTGTAATCAAGGAGCGTGTCTGGTTCACCCTCCGCGTGGATGCTCTTGCCCGCGTCTTCTTCGAGGTGGATGTGGTGGAGTTGGAGCGTCCGTTCTTCACCGGACTTCAAGGTCACGTGAACGGCCCCGCCGACGCAGATGGGCGCTTTGTCCTGCGAAATCTGGTAGCCCTTCGGCAGGTCGGGGTAGAAGTAATTTTTCCGGTCGAAAACCGTCCGCCGGGTGATGTCGCTGCCGCAGGCCAGGCCCATTTTCACCGCGAATTCCACCGCCCGGCGGTTCAGGCGGGGCAGGGTGCCGGGATGACCCAGCGTGATGGCGCTCACGTGGCGGTTGGGGCTGGCCCCGAAGTGTGCGGCGTCGGGGGCGAAGATTTTGCTTTCGGTGGAGAGTTGGGCGTGGAGTTCAAGCCCGACGACGAGTTCGTAGGAAGGCATAAGCGTTTTGTCTGAACCGTGATTGGCCCGGATTAACGGATTTTCAGGATGGATGAATCCTGATTTTTAAATCTTCATCCTAGAAATCCGTTAATCCGGGCCAATCGCGGTTCAGACACGGTTCAAGAATCCCCAAAGATAGCCCCTTTCGCGGTCTCGCGCCCGCGTCGGTGGTTCGGAATGCGAATCCGACGGCGGTTTTGAAAAAAATATTGCCCGCTGACTTGCGGCCAATCCGCCCGTTTTCCGACCTTAGCGCCAACAACGCACCGGCTTCCGGCTGCGCTTGTGAAACCAAAACAGCACGGGGTGGCGGCCCTGTGCTGTTTGATTTTTAGGGATGCCGGATGAAAAGCCAGATGCTGGATGAAAAGCCAGATGCTGGATTCTGGGTAAATGCATCCAGTATCTTGGATTTTATCCAGCATCCAATGGCTAACATCCACCATCCCGCCTTCAGCTAAACTTCTCCAACTGCTTCACCAGCACCTCGAAGTCCTTCGGATAGGGCGCTTCGACGCGGATTTCTTGCTCGTCCAATCCGGTGAATTGGAGCGAGCGGGCGTGCAAGGCCACGCGCTTGATGAGGGGCAATTCTTCCGTGTCTTTTTTCAGATTGAAATTCCGCTTCAGGTCCGAGAGGTAGGCCGGTTTGCCGCCGTAGGTTGCGTCGCCGACGATGGGGGCCTTCAGGCAGGTGAGGTGGATGCGAATCTGGTGCATCCGGCCCGTGATGGGCATGCACTCCACGAGCGTGTGAAGGCGGAAGGCTCGGAGCGTGTTGAAAATCGTTTCGGCTTCCTTGCCTTTCTGACGGTCAATTTTCACGACCCCGTCGCGGGGCAGGGCCAGGATGGGCAGGTACACCGAGATGCCCTCGAAATCGTGCACGCCGTTGACCACCGCGTGGTAGCGCTTGGCCACCTCCCGGTGCTCGAACTGCATGGCCAGGTGCCGGTAGGCTTCGGGGTGTTTGGCGATGGCCAGGCAGCCGGAGGTTTCCTTGTCCAATCGGTGGGCCACCTGGGCGTCAGGCGTGTGCTGCCGGGCCAGCCGGAGCAGGCTGGACGGGTTGTCGGCGTTGCGCTCGTCGAGCGTGGCGATGGCCGGGGGCTTGTTGACGACGAGGTAATCGTCGTTTTCAAACAGAATCAGGTCGGGGAAGTGGAGTTTCATGGAATTTTGTCTGAACCTCGATTGGCCGGGATTTTAGGATGGGCAGGATGAAATTCAGCCATCTTGAAAATCCTAAAATCCAGGCCAATCGAGGTTCAGACCATTTTCAGCACCTCCTCCGCAATTTCCCTTGCCGCGTTGGGCCGGGCGAGGCGGCGGATGTGGGTGCTTAATTTTTTCTGGAGGTCAACGTCCCGGAGCAAACCGAGGGCCGCCGGGATGAGTTCCTGCCGGGCGGTGGCGTCGGGCACGAGCAGGCCGGCCCCCTCGCTGACGAGCGCCTGGGCGTTTTTGGTCTGGTGGTCTTCGGCGGCGGTGGGCAAGGGGACGAAAATCGCCGGTTTGCCCGTCAAACACAGTTCTGATACCGACAGCGCTCCGGCCCGCGACACCACCGCGTCGGCCACGGCGTAGGCCAAATCCATTTCGTAGATGAACTCCGAGACGTACACGCCCGGCTGGCCCGCCGCGACGGCGCGGGCGCGGTCGGTGAACAGCTTGCCCGTTTGCCAAACCACCTGGTAGCCCGTGCCGAGGAGTTGGGGCAGGCCCGCTTCGAGGCTTTCGTTGAGGGTGCGCGCCCCCTGGCTCCCGCCGATGGCGAGCAGGGTTTTCTTTTCCGAAGAAAGCCCGAAATGCATCAGGGCCGCGGGGCGTTTGGCCCCCACATCGAGCAGGTCAGCCCGGACGGGGTTGCCGGTGAGTCGGAGTTTTTCTTCCGGAAAAAACGCCTCCATGCCGGGGTAGGCGACGCAAATTTTGCGCGCACCTTTCGCCAGAAATTTGTTCGTGAGGCCCGCGTAGGAGTTTTGTTCCTGAATCAGGTACGGCACCCCCAGCGCCCGCGCCGCCAGCAGCAGCGGCCCGGAGGCGTAGCCGCCCACGCCCACGGCGGCATCGGGGCGAAATTCCTTCACCAGCGCCCGTGCTTTTGCCAAACTGCGGAGAAGTTTTACGGGAAATCCCACGTTGGCGAGCAAATTGGAGCGGTCGATGCCCGCGATGGGCAGGCCCACGATGCGGTAGCCCGCCCTGGGCACTTTTTCCATTTCCATCCGCCCCTCGGCCCCGACGAACAGGATTTCCACGTCGGGCCGCAACTCCTTCAACGCGTTGGCGATGGCAATGGCCGGGTAGATGTGCCCCCCCGTGCCCCCGCCGGAGATGATGATGTTGGTCATGTTCTCTTGGTGAGAAGTGAGAGGTGAGAAGTGAGATGTAAAAGGCATAGACTGCATTTCAACATCTCACCTCTCACTTCTCACAAACTTGGTTTTAACTCCGGCGCGCCCTCGCGGCTCACGCTCAGGATGATGCCGATGGCGATGCCCGTGAACAGCAGCGACGTACCGCCCATGCTGACCAGCGGCAGGGGCAGGCCCGTGACGGGCACCAGCCCCGTGGCCACGGCCATGTTGACCAGCGCCTGGATGACGAGGCTGAAACTCAGCCCCGCCGAGAGCAGCCCGCCGAAGGCCCGGTCGGAATTGGCGACGGCTTTCATGCCCCGGTACAGCAGCCAGAGGTATAAAAACAAGGTGAACAGCCCGCCCAGCAGGCCGTATTCCTCGACGATGACGGCGAAAATGAAATCCGAATACGGGTGCGGCAGGAAATTCCGTTGCAAGCTCTGCCCCGGCCCCCGGCCCGTGATGCCCCCGTTGACGATGGCGATGTAGCCCTGCTCGGTCTGGAATTCCACGTTTTTTTTGTCCAGAAACCGCTCGACTCGTTTTTGCACCGTGCCAAAGCGCTGGCCCACGACGAGCGCGGCCCCGCCCAGCACCAGTCCGCCCGCCAGGAGCAGGGCGAGGAATTTGACCGGCACCCGCCCGATGAACATGAGCAGGAAACACGTCGCCAGCAGCAGGATGGCCGTTGAAGCGTTGGTCAGGGCGATGCAGCCGCAGATGAGGATGCACCACGTGACCATCGGCAGCAGCACCTGGGTGTCGTACTTCAGGTGCTGGCGCTTGGCGAGCATGGCGGCGAGGTTGGTGATGAGGGCCAGTTTGGCCAAATCGGAGGGCTGAAAGGTCTGGTTGATGACTGGAATCGTAATCCAGCGGTTGGCTTCGTTGAGTTTCGACCCGAAGGCGAAGGCGTACAGCAGCAAAATCACCGACGCCCAGAGCGCCAGCTTGGAGAGCCGGGCGTAGGAGCGGTAGTCGAGCCGGTGGCACACGTACATCAGCGCCAGACTGACCACGACGAGGATGCCGTGTTTGAAGAGGTAAAACTCGGTGCTGCGCATGGTTTTGTAGGCGTAGGTGCCCGTGGCGCTGTACACCACGAGCAGGCTCTGCACCGAGAGCAGGAACACGATGAGCCAGATTTGGTAATCGCCCTTGAGGTTTTCCTTGAGCCAGGCTTTGATCATGGTCGCGGGGGTTGGGGTGGTCAAAGGTAAGTTTCCAGTTTCCAATTTTAAGCGGGGCGGGCAGCCTTTTCAATTTCACGGCGCTAGCGTCTTTTTTCGAAAAACGCACGATTTTTTTCGGAAACACTTTCTCCCGAAAAACTGTAAAGGCTACGCGCCCCGCTTAAAACCGAAACCGAAGATTCAGCGAGGCTAAACCTGAAAACGGATGTCGAACGACGAAAAACTCGCCCGCATCGTGGAGGCGCGGATGAAACTCAAGGCCAGGTTTGAAGAGAAAATCGCCGCCACGCCCTCAGTGGCCGACTCCCGCCCGCAGGGCCGTGGCCCCGCCAACCGCCACGGCATGCCCCAGGTGCCCGTGGGCCAGACCATCACGCAAAAATGGCCGGTGCTCGACCTGGGCTACCATCCCGACGTGGCCCTCGACCGCTGGCGGCTGACCGTGGACGGCGAGGTGGAAAACCCCGTCGTGCTCCGCTGGGACGAGTTCATGGCCCTGCCCCAGACCGACGACGTGAGCGATTTCCACTGCGTAACGACCTGGTCGAAGCTCGACATGGCCTGGCGGGGCGTGCGCCTGCTCGACCTCGCCGCGCTCGTGATGCCAAAACCCACCGCCACGCACGTGCTCTGCTACGGCTACGACACCTACACCACCAACCTTTCGCTCGAAGAAGCCCTCAAGCCCGACGTGCTGCTTGTGCATACCTTCGAGGGCAAGCCGCTGCCTAAGGAACACGGTGGCCCGGTGCGAATGATCACGCCGCAGTTGTACGCTTGGAAAGGCTCAAAATGGATCAAACGCATTCAGTTTTTGCCCCAAAATCAATTGGGCTTCTGGGAAGAACGCGGCTACTCCAACACGGCGTATCCGTGGCGGAATGATCGGTATTCGTGAGAGCAGAGAGTAGAGAGATGCGAGCAGAGAGAGGACGTTTTATCTCTCTGCTCGCATCTCTCTACTCTCTGCTCTGTAGACTACTTTTGCCCCATGCGTTTCACCGAAAAACTCAGCCCACGGGCGCGGTACGGATTGGGGGCGGTGCTGGTGTTGCTGGGGGCGGTGGGGTTTTCGGCCAAAGCGGTGCTCATCCGGCTGGCTTACCAGAGCCACCCGCCGGGTAGCCCACCCGTCGATTCGCTGACCCTGCTCACGCTGCGGATGGTGTTTTCGATTCCGGTGTACCTGTTCATCGCGTACCGACTGAGGCAGCAATCAGGCTACGTGCCACTCACCCGTCGCCAACTACTCGAAGTGGCCGGGTTGGGCCTGACGGGCTTCTACGTGGCCAGTCTGCTCGATTTCCTGGGCTTGCAGTACGTCACGGCTTCGGTGGAGCGGTTGATTTTGTTCGTGTACCCGACCCTCGTGCTGGCGGTTTCGGCGGTTTTTTTCGGACGAAAAATCCACCGGGTGCAGGTCATCGCCCTGGTGCTGACCTACGCAGGCATCGCGCTGGCCTTTCTCGACGACATCGACCCGCGGTTGCAGACCAACCTGCCCCTCGGCGCGGCCCTGATTTTCGCCAGTGCCGTGGTGTACGCGCTCTACCTCGTCGGCACGGGTGAGGTACTGCCCCGCGTGGGGTCGGGGCGGTTTACCTGCTACGCCATGCTGGCTGCGGCGGGGGGTACGTTCCTGCATTTTCTCCTGACTCGTCCGGTTTCGTTGCTCACGCACCTTTCGCCCGACGTGTACGCCGTGGGCGGCTGGCTGGCGGTTGTTTCGACGGTGCTGCCCACCTTCCTGACCGCCGAGGGCATTCGGCTCATCGGGCCGGGCAACATGGCCATCGTCAGCAGCGCCGGGCCGCTGATTACCATCGGCCTGGCCTACGAAGTGCTGGGTGAAACCGTGGGCCTCTGGCAGGGGCTGGGTACGGTGCTTGTGCTGGCGGGGGTGCTGCTGATTGGGGTGAAGGGGAAGCGGTGAATGAGGTTTCGGATGTTGCGAAAGTTGTCGCAATCTGCCACTTTTACGCAACCCACTTTTCATTCATTCCATGAACGAGCAACGGCGGCAGGATTACCTGGCCATGAAAGCCGCCTTGACGAAAATCCTGGAACGGCTCAACGATCAGATTGAATTTTATCCAACCCACGGTGACGAGGAAAAATACCGAGACCTAACTCGCAAGGCGATTTATTACCGGAACTTGATTCAGCAAATCGACGCCGCGCTCAACGCAGACTGAACATGGAAAAGCAAGCCCGTTCGTATTACGAACGCTTCAAAAGTGCCGGTACATCCGGTGAGCGAAAAGATACTTCCTCTGATTTTCAGCGCTTTTTCGCCGAATTATCTCAAGAGCAAAAAACCTTGCTCCGCCCGCTGCTCGATGAAATTCTCCGGGACGGCGAACGCCTGACAACGGAGGGTGATGCTCTTGCCGGGCGCATTGAGCAAATGTTGGCGGAGGATCGCCGTCTAAAAATGCCCGTTGCTTCCTGACCAACGTTGTGTTTTGGCCCGCGTCCCGCCGGGCGCTACCTTTGCCCGCATCACCCAACCCCCGTTTCCGCATGGATTTGTACACCCTCGTCCGCACCGCCCACTCTTACCTCCGCTGGGCCGTGCTGCTGCTGGCCCTGCTCGTGATTTTCCGCGCTCTGATGGGCGTGATGCAAAAAAAGGAGTTCACCCCCGCCGACCGGCGCAGCGGCCTGTTTTTCATGATTTCGGCGGATTTGCAATTGCTGCTGGGCCTGCTGCTGTACTTCTGGCTCAGCCCGGTGGGGTTCAACGCGTTTGAAACTGGCCAGGCCATGAAGGTGCCCGAATTGCGCTACTTCGCCGTCGAGCATATCGCTACGATGCTCATCGCCTGGGTGCTGATTCACGTGGGTTACAGCCGGTCGAAAAAGGCAAAATCTTTCCTCGACAAGCACAAAGCGGCCCTGATTTTCTACGGCATTGCGCTGGTGCTCATCCTGCTCCGTGTGCCCTGGACGGAGCGGCCGCTGGTACGGATGTAGGGCGGTGCAAAAAGAGAAGTAAAAACAAGGCGGACGCCGCGCGGAATGAAAAATAAGAAATGACAAAAGAAAGGCAGGTCAGCACTTTGTCATTTCTTATTTTTCATTCCGCGCGGCGTCCGCCTTGTTTTTACTTCCCCTCAGTCCCCCGGATGGTACACCCGCCTCGCCTCCCGGAGCACGGTGGCCTTGTCGAGGGTCATGGGTTTGGTTTTCTGGTTCACGAAAAGCTCCATCTGGTCGGAAAAATGCGGGCTGTCGGGGCGGTTAGAGGCCCCGTAGCAGTTGACGGTTTCGATGACGGGCGGGCCACTTTTCGGAAACCGCACCAGGCTGATGTACGACTCGCCCTGGGTAGCCCGCCAGCGGCCATTGCGGTACGCCTCGGACGACATCGCCGAAATCACGTCGGGCAGACCGGGCTGGGGCAGTTCGCGGTCGCCGCGCACCAGTTTCTGCACCTCGCCCAGCGTCGGGTCGGGCCGACCAAAGTTTTTGAGAAAATCAGCTTTCACCACCCGCAACCCTTCGAGGCAATCGGCGGCGGTCATTTTCGCCGAGGCCGGTTTCCGGCTTTCCCAAAACTTGTAAAACTGTCCGAAAATCGCCGCGCCGCGGCTGTCGGTAGTGGCTTCCCGGTTCCAGGCGTTCAGGGTTTCAACAAGGTCGCGCACGTCGCCCGCTTCGGCGGGATTCAGGCTGAACAGCGGGTTGAAATCGGCCCAGACGTAGGCCAGTTTTTTCGGCAGTTGCAGGTCATACTTGATGCGCTTGAAGCGGGCGTAGTCGAGTTTGTCCACGCCCCGCATCAGTTCCATGAAGCGGGTGCTGCGGTTGTTGTCGTGGCGCTCGTAGCCCATCGTCGGGTCGAACGCGGCGGGCTTGAGGTTGTCGCCCGGCCCGGTGGCGTTGAACGGCGTGTGGTTCATGTTGAACAGGTACCCGCTCTTCGGATTCACGTATTGCGGCAGGTCGGAAAGCGGGTGGAAGCGGTTCCAAAGGGTTTTCGAGGTGTTGCCCGGCAGGGTACTGCGCCAGTTAAAGCCCCGTTCGCGCAGCGGAATCTTGCCGTTGCTGACGTAAAAAATCGTGTCCCGGTCGGCGTACACGATGTTGAACATGGGCAAATGCACGGGTTTCAGGGCGGCGTAAAATTCGTGGAAACTGCAGGCCTTGTTCATCCGGTACCACTGCTCCATGCCCCGAAAATCCATGAATGCGCCGGTGCGGATGGCAAACGTACCGCGGCCGGTGACCACCGTCGGGCCGTAGCGGCTCCAGTACGCCTTGCGCTTCACAGCCACGGGCAGGCCCTTCACGCGGAGTTTCACCGTTTTTTCTTCGAGAAAAAGCCATTTCCCGTCAAAAAAATACTGCTTCGGCCGGGCCGGGTCCGTCTGGAGTTGGTAGGTGTCGAGTTTGTCCTGGTAGTTGACCGTGTGCGCCCAGGCCAGGTGTTCGTTGACGCCGTGGAAAACCGTCGCGCCCCCCGGAAACAGCCCGCCGAGGATGTTCCAGCCCTCGTCGCTGCACAGGTGGGCCTCGTACCAGGCCACGGGGCCTTCGAGGGGCTGGTGGGAGTTGATGGCCAGGAAGGTTTCGTCCTCCACGGTCTTGCTCCGGTGAATCGCGATGGCGTTGGAGCCGGTGGCTTTCAGGAAATCAATCGTCGGCACGCGCCCGCCGTAAATCTGCTGGAGGGCATCGTCCACGCCCGAAATCACCGCCAGCGACAGCACGACCGTGCGCAGGTAATCGGTCAGTTTTATCGGAAAAAGCCGTTTTTGCAACACCTCGCGGGGGTGGGCGCGGGCGTAGTCGTTCAGCCCTTGCAGGTAGCCTTCGAGCACGGCCCGGAAGTCGGGCGAGAAGGCCGACGCCCCCAGCGAGTCCACCAGTTCGGGGGCGCGGAGCAGTTGGACGACGTAATCGGCGGCGGCTCCTTTTTTGCCGATTTCCCGGCCCAGCCGCCCCGTGGCGGGCATGACCAGTTGCTGGATGGTTTTGAAATCGTCTTCGGCGTGCGCCCAGGCCAGGCCGTAGGCGACTTCGGCGTCGGTGGGCGCGAAAATGTGCGGCACGCCGTAGCCATCGCGGGCGATGGTGACGCGGGCGGGGTCGATTTGGGCGAAGAGCGGGGTGGCGAGGAGGAGGGCAGCGAGGAGGAAGCGGAGGGGCATGGAACGAATGTAAATCACCCGAAAAAACAACGGCCAGATTACCGGGCGGGCCATTTTTTCATCCGTTTTTTCATTTCCTCGTGGGTGAGGTAACGCCCTTCTCGAACGCTCTCAATGGATTTTTCAATCCGCGCTTCCCACGCTGGCGTCATTTCGACCTCCTCATCCCCGGATTGACCCGAAAGAATTTCCAGAAAGGCTTGGAGTTGAACATCATCGTCCACTTCGTCAACGAGCCGGTGGAGGGCGGTTTTCAGTTCGATGGTTGACATGACGTTTCAAGTTGCGATGCTCAAAACTACCGACTTCTCCGGGCGCAGGGCGCATCAAACCGTTTTGCGGCTTCTGCCGGTCGGTTTCCGCTGCCCGACAAACTGCCGTCGGGCCTCCTCGACGCGTTTCCGAATGACATCCGGTTCAGCGGAAAGGGTTACCGAAACGCTTTCGGAAACTTTTTCTTTCCAGGCCATGACATCGAAATTTTCGGCAATGGGTTCTTTCTTTTTCATCGTAAATCCAGTGGAGTTTTAAGGTCCAAAACTGCAAGCCCAAGCGCCCGGTTCACGGCGTTGATTCGGGCATTTTGACGGGCGCTTACCAAATCTAGATAGTCCCAGCCAGAATCTCTACCTCGTAAAACGTTGCGCAGGCAACGTGGTACGCGTCATTCAGTTTGGTGGGTCGGATGGCGCCTTCGTTGACGTACTGTCTCGCCAATTCAACGACGCCCGGAAGCATCGCAAGAAACTCCCAATTGGGCAAACGGGAATTTGCAAAATCCTGTACCATCCCCGGAGCATCGACTAACTCCAGCAGCGTGACATCTGAAAAACACGGATAAAACCAGCCGGTTTCACAGCGTCGAAAAAAATTACGCGAAGCATCCTGGTAGGATGCATCAAAACAGCCGCCGATGACGCTGGTATCCACGTAAACAAACACAGCCAAAACTACCAAACTTCCCCCAAATCGTCGCTTTTCCAAAAATTTCCGCCCCGCCCAGGCAACCTCCGCCCCGCCGTCGGCATATTGCCCGTTGAAACCCCTCGCATGGAACACGAGCTACTCCGCGAACTCCAGAACGGCAACGCCTTCGCCCAGAAGCGGGTGTACGACCGCTACGCCAACCGGCTGTTCCGGCTTTGCCTGCGGTACGTGCAAAACGAGGACGACGCCCGCGACGTGCTGATGACGGGGTTTATGAAGTTTTTCAAAAACGTCCACCGCGTCGATGCCGACCGCGTGGAGCATCGCGGCGAAACGACGTTCGATCCGTATCTCAAAACCCTGATGGTGAACGAGGCGCTTCAGTTTCTGCGGAAAAAACGCGAATCCTGGGTGGCCCTCGACGAAACGACCGACGCGGAAGCCGACGCCGCCACCCTGCCCGACGCCGGTCTTGACGCCGAGGCCCTCTACGACCTCGTTCGGCAACTGCCCACGGGCTACCGGACGGTGTTCAACCTGTTTGCGCTCGAAGGCTACAGCCACGCCGAAATCGCCCAACGGCTGGGCATCAGCGAACAAACCTCGAAAAGCCAGTTGAGCAAGGCCCGCGCCCTGCTCCAGCGGCGGCTCCTCGAAATCGGTTACGACCATGCCCAACGAACCCGATAACCGCTTCAAAACCGCCCTCGACAGCCTGCCCGACGCGCCCCCGCCGGGCACGGCCTTCGACGCCGACGCGCTCTGGGCCGAAATGGACCGGCAGTTGCGTCCCCGCCGACGGCTTCGCACCGCTTGGCTCGCCGCCGCCTGCGGCCTGCTGACGCTGCTGGCGGGGGTGGGCGGATGGATGTTGTTTTCCGAAAAAGAAAATCCGGCGGCTCCGGTCGGTCAACTTGCGGCGGGGAACGTTCGTCCGGAAACGGAACGGGCGAAAACGCCGCCGGTGGCCGACGTTCCCGAAGTCGCAAAACGACCGGAACGGCGGGTTCTTTCACCGAAACCCCACGTCGCTCCGAATCCGACGGCCCGGCTGGAGCCTGCACCCGTGGCAGAATCCGTGCCCGTTGCCGCCGTGCCCGAAACCGCGCCGACGGAGCCGGAGGTTTCGCCCCAACCCATCGCCGAAGCCCTGGCCGCCGTGGCAAAACCCGGCCTTTCCGAAAAAAAGACGGCCCGGTCGAAGCCCCGCTTCCGCGTCGTTCACGCCAACGAACTGCCCTCGAACGAAACGATTCCGACGAAGCAGCCCCGCACGGAAGCCACGGCGCGGGTCACGCTCGGGTTTCCTTCCGCCCTCCAACCCGCCTCCGCCGAAACCCCGCACCTGTTAATTCTTACCAAAAAACCAGACTGATTTCCGATGAACCGATTGCTTTTCGCAGCGGGCCTGCTCCTGGGCCTTGCCGGGCACGCGCTTGCCCAAACTTCCCTCCGCGAACCCATCAAAGAACCCGGCGAACCCCGCCGCAGCCAGTACCAGATTGAGTTGCCCAACCGCAACCGCCTCGTCGTGGTGTTCAACACCTGGCCCGAACTGGCTGCCCACCGCAACCTCGATTCGCTGCTCCGGCTGTTCGTGGCCGACCTGCGGCTCTGGCGCGATTCGACCGGCACGACCGACACCCGCCGGGTGCGCTACACCCTCGACGCCCAGGGTGCCCGGACGGTGCGCGTCAGCCGGTTTCCGGCCCTGATCGAAACCTACCAGTTCCGCACCAATGCCGAACCCGTGCTGGTGAAAACGGCGCAGGACACGCTCATTCTCGAACGGCTCCTGGCACCCAGCGCCCGCACCACCAAACCGGCCTTTGAACTTCCGCCGAACGTGCGGTTTTATTTCCTGCTGAACCGGGTGGAAGACGTGGAAGAACTGACCCGTCAGGGCTTGAACGGAGAAATTGAAAAAGCCATCGCGGGGGCGAGGGCGTACACGGGCCACGATTTGTTCCAGCCCCGCTACCGCTCCAACTACACACCCGACCCGGCCCTGAGGCACCGCTGGCGGGTGGGTGGGTTCAACGAACCGATGCTGGGCATTTCGCCGGGGGTGGGCGTGGGCGTGGCCCGCAACCAGATTTACACGGCGCTCATTGGCGATTTGGCCTTGTTTCCGGGCGTCGGGCAGGTGGGGGCGCGGCTGGGCTGGCACGAGTACTTTTTCTTCCAGAACAACCCCGACGGTGGCCCGTCGCGCATCGTCCACAATTCGTTTCTGAACGCCGGAATCCTGTTTTTCAAACCCTGGGTCAAAACCCGTGAGCGTGTCAACATGGGCGGCCTGACGGTGGGCTACCTGCTGCGGCGCAACGGCGATTTTTTCGAGAAAAATACCTTCCGCTTCGCGGGCACGGTCAACATTTTTCGCTGGAGCCGAATCGAGCCGGAACTGTACTGGAACGGCTTCTTCAAAAACGTGTATCCGGGCGTGCGGGTGAACGTGGGGCTTTGAAAACTCCTTGACGCGTGCAATCACCATCGTAAGGGCAACCGCAAACGGGACGCCGTCCGGGGTTGTCCCTACGATTACCCGAACTGGTGTTTCCACCGCAACGCCGGTTTTTCGACAAAATGCCAGGAAAGCCAGGCCAGCGGCAGCGTGCAGGCGAAGCACAGCGCGACGAGCACCCACATCGGCGTCTGCACACCCAGCGCCCAGATGAGCGTTTGCTGCACGGGGTAGGCGTAAATGTACACGCCGTAGGAAAAATCGCCCCGCCGCCCGAAGTGGTTGAGCCGCCCCGGCAGAAATGCCAGGTAAAACACCAGGTACGGCAGGGCCAAAAACCGCAGCCAGAAAAACACGACGGGCGAGAACGTCGCGGCCACCCAGGGCACCTGAAATAGCCCCAGCCAGAGCACCAGGGCCAACACCGCCAGTCCCCAGCGGTAGGGCAGCGCGTCGCGGTAGAGGTAAGCGAGGGTGCCCGCCCCGAAGTACAGCCCGAAGTTGAGCACGAACGTGGCCCGCAGGTGCAGCCCCGGCACCCGCACCTGCGACTCGGCGTGGGGGTACCAGTACAGGGCCGAAACCCACACCGCCAGCCAGGCCACCAGCAACACCCAGCGACGCCGGAACAGCCCCAGCCCGTACACCCCTAGCAGCAGGAGGTAAAACGTGAACTCGTAGGCCAGGGTCCAGAGCGAGCCGTTGAGGTGGGGCGAGGGCTGGTTTCCAAACGCCCCCGGTACGCCTTCGGGCACGTAGGGGTACAGCTTCAGGTTGAGCAGGTACCGCCAGGTGTCGGGGTGCGAAACATAATCGGCCAGGGGCAGGGTGGTCACCAGCGGCCCAATCACCAGCACCGACACCAGCAGGGCCACGGCCAGCCCCGGCCCGATGCGCAGCACGCGCTTCCAGAGGTAGCTCGCCGCCGAGGGGCTGTTTTCGAGGCTTTGGGCGATGAGGTAGCCGCTGAGGCTGAAAAACGTGAACAGCCCCACGTGAGCCGCCGGAAAAAGCCCCGTGTAGGTGCGGATGAACTCGTTCTGCACCTCGTTGGCGGTCATGGGGTAAATGTGCCCGATGAGCACCAGCGCGGCTGCCGCAAGGCGAATGAAATCAAAGTTGTTTTGATGCCGGAGGGCGGTTTTGGGCGGACTCAGTACGGGTGCTACCATCGAAAGTGCCCGTGGGCGTCGTGCGGGTTGGCGGATTTCAGAAGCGGTCCCGCACGGCGGTGAGCACACGCTCCACGTCGCGTCGCACCGCGCTGGTGGGGCCGGCAAAGTTGTTGTTCATGAAGCTAAAAACCAACACCCGGCCACCACGGGCCACGAGGTAGCCGCTCAGGTTGTACACGCCGGTGAGTGAGCCGGTTTTGGCGAATACAAACGGGGCCTGCCCCCGGAACTGGTTGCGGAGCGTACCCGGCTGGCCCGCAGCGGGCAGCAGGGCGAAGAGCCGTTCCTGGGGCACTTTTTCCCGAATCTTTTCGAGCAGCGCCACCAGCGACCGGGGTGTGAACAGGTTGTACCGCGACAGCCCGGAGCCGTCCACCCAGCGCGGGGCGTCGGGCAGGTCGGCGAGGTGGTTCTTCAGCATTAGTCCAATGCCACGGGGCACGCTCAGGGTATCCCCCTGCGCACCCGCCACGAGGAGCATAATTTGCTCGGCCAGCAGGTTGTCGCTCACCCGGAGCATCCGACGGTAGAGCGTGTCGGTGGGCAGGCCGTACAGCGTTTTCGCGGCGGGGTCGAAGGACACGGGGCGGAGGCTGACCCGGCGTTTGAGCGTGTCGGCCAGGAGCTGCACGGTCAGCTCGGGCGAAGTCAGGTAGGGCACGTCCTGCACGGCGGCGGGGCGGGCGGGGGCCGTGGGCAGGGTGAAGAGGTTGGTGGTCAAATTCCGCCGCACGGCCACGAGCGCCGAGTCGTAGGCGAGGTAGCGGCGGAAGTAGCCGAGCGCCGGTTGCCAGCGCCCGGCCCGGTCGGGGCGAAAGCGCAGGACGTTGCCGTAGAGCGGCAGGGGGGTGAGTTCGGGCTGGTAATCGTCGTTGTAATCGTCCCAGGCCCAGCCGGGGCCGTAGGGGGGCTGGACGAAGTTTTGGGTCGAAAAAACAAGGCGTTCGGGCCGGGCCTTCAGGAAATCAAAAACCGCCGAGGGCGGCAAATCCGGGTGGAGCAGCGAGGGGTCGCCCGTGCCCCAGAGCACGAGCGAATCGCCGTCGGCCCGGTAGCGCAGGGCGGGCACCGAATCGCCGAGCACGCACAGCCCGGCGTAAAACGTGAAGAGTTTGGTGTTGGAAGCGGGCACGAAATACCGGTCGGCCTGCCGCTCGTACAGCATCCGCTTCGCCGCCGGGTCGTAGAGCGCAAACCCGACGTGGTGGTGGGCAAAACCCGGCGAACGGAACAGCGAATCGAGGGGATTTTCGGGAGAAACCGTCCGGCGGGTCGTCGTGCAGGCGAACGTTCCCAGGGCGAGCAGGAGGAGGAGCGGGTAGGCAGGCTTCATGGGGCAAAAAGAATGCTCAATGTTCAATTTTCAATGCTCAACGTCCGGAGATTTCATTGAACGTTGGGCATTGAAAATTGAACATTGAGCATTCCCTGTCCTTCCTCATTTCGCAATCACCACCCGCTTCGTAATCCGCCCCTCGTCGGTGTCCACGTTGACGAAGTACATCCCCGCCGCCAGGCGGCTCAGGTCGAGGCGGCTGGTGAGCGTGCTGCGGCGGTCGAACTGCTGGCTGAATACCCGCTGCCCGGTCAGGGTGCTGACCGTCACGGTGGGCCGCCCGGCCCGTTCGCTGAACTTGGCTTCGAGCAGAAACTCGCCCGTGGCGCTGGGGTTGGGGTACACGCTCACCTCGGTGGCGTCGAACGTCGGCTCGGTGGCCGTCACGGGCGGGGCTTTCGGAATTTGAATCTGCAAATTGTCGATGGCCCAGCCCCAGCCCCGCGAAAGCTGGTCGGCGTGGAGCCGGAAGCGGATCAGCAGGCGGTCGCCGGTGGTGAAATTGCCCGACGTGAGCATGTCGATTTCCCGCGCCCGGTACAGAGTCGGCGTTCCCACGGCCTGCGAGAGTTGGGATTCCGCATTGGCCGGGTCGCGCACGACGCGGGAGTTGTAGGCCGTCAGCCAGGCCGAGTTGTCGCGGGAATCGTAGCCGTCGGCAAAGGGTTGCCAGGTTTTGCCCTCGTCGCGGGAGCCTTCCACCACCACGTAGTCGTAGAAATCGAAATCGCCGAACAGCGAACCTTCCTCACCGGGTTCCACCAGCGCGATCTCGTCGAAGCGGATGGTGGTGTTCTGGTCCTTGAGGTTGATGGGCACCAGCAGTTGGTACACCAGGTTGCGCTCGTTGTTGGGGAATCCGTCGCCGTCGGGGTAAGGGTGTTCGGAATGAATGGCCGGATTCAGGAACCCGCTCGGCGTGGCGATGCTGAATCCATTGCCCGCGAAATCGTTCGAGGCCGTGGCCCCGTTGAAGTCGTTCGAGTAGCTGTCGCGGGCAGCTTGCAGGCCCACCACCTGCACGGCGTAAAAGCCGCTGGCGGGGCTGTTCGACTGGTTTTTGGCCTGCGACTTGTCGCGCGCCACGATGCGGTAGTTGATGCGGTCGCCGCCCTCAATCTGCCCGGCCAAACTCACGGCCCCCTCGTACACGGCGTCGAATTCGTCGATGAGCCGGAGCGGAAACGCCGGTTTTTGGAGCCGCTGGGTTCCGCGGACCACCTCCCACTCCACCAGCACCGCGTCAACGCCCGCTTCGTAATCGTCGGTCACCTGGGCGCGGATGCGCAGCGAATCCACCGTCTGGAGCAGGGTGGTCACCGGGTCGTGGCTGATGACCGGCGGCGCGGTGTCGGGGCCTTGCTGGAAGGTCCAGAAAAAGCGCGGCGCTTCGGGCGGGCTGCTGAAGGTGCGCCCCGAGGCGTCCTGCACCTGAATGTAGTAGCGCACCGTGCGCTTGCTGGCCGAGGCGGGCAGGTTGGCCGTGAACTCGTCGCTGGCCCCCACCCGCGTCAGGGGCACCACCGTGGGGTTGGTGCGGATGGCCGTGTCGTTGACGGTGTAAAACAGCCGCGCCGTGTTCGCCAAAAGCGTCGTGTCGCTGATGAGGCTGGCGCGGAAGGTGACGGCCTGGTTGAGGGTTTCCGTGTCGCGGATGCGGTCGTGCAGCACCGAAGTGGCCCGCCAGCCCATCTCGCGGAACATGCCGAAGGTGATGGGGCCGGGGTTTTGCACCACCTCGCCGTTGTTGCCGAAGGGCGTCATGGCGGCGTTGACGGTGCCGTTGTAGGTGGCTTCGTCGAGGTGGGCAATCTGCGAACCGGCCCGGTAGGTCGTGGGCGCGTAGAGCTTGGCCCGGTTGCCGCCGTTGGCGGCGCGGGTCAGGGGCGAATCGAAGAAAATGTTGTTGCTGCGAATCTGCTGCCCCAGGGCGGTGGAAGGGTTGGGAAAGGCGTCGCGGTTGATGAGTTGCTGGCCCGCGTTGTTGACCACGTAGTGGTCGTAAACGCGGGGAATGTTGAAGCCCTCGCCCCAGGAGCCGAGCGTACCGTCGAGGGTGAATGAATCGGTGAAGCCCAGCCCGTGGGCGATTTCGTGGACGGCGGTCGAGACGAAGTCCTGCCGGTTGGCGGGGGCCGTGCCGTCGGTGCGCATCGACCAGTTGACGGCGCTGCCGAAGGTCATGTCAATGTCCGACTGGTCGCCGTTGAAGTTCTGGCGGGCGAGCTTTTCGGCCAGGGGCAGCACGTAGAAGGTGTTGGCCTTGAGCGTGCCCGAAAAATTAATGTTGCGGTACACCTTCGGGCTGGTCGAGCCGAGCGTGCCGCTGCCCAGATTCTGCCAGCGGGCCGTGATGCGGATGGGCACGGGCGAGATGAGCCAGGCTTCCCAAATGCCGACGGCGTACTCGAAGGCCGTTTTGGCGCTGTCGGGGAAGTTGCTGGAGTACGTGACGATGATGTCAGCACGGTTGGCCTCGGTGCGCAGGTTACCGCCGTCGCGGCGGCGGAGGAAGAAGTCAGGCGGGCCAATGGGTTTGGCCGTGGTGGGCGTGTTGGTGTAATAGCAGATGATCGGCGGCAGGGTGATGATTTCGCCGCCCGGCACGGTCTGGCGGATGGACCCTTCTGCATCCGGACGAGCTTTCTGGGCCAGCACCGCGGTGATTCCCAACAGGAAGAAAAAAACAACGTAGCAGTTTTTCATAGTACGGATGAATACACAAAAAAGACCGGGAAGGTTGCTTGCCGCCTTCCCGGTCTTTGAAACGCTGATCGGACGGTTTTCTTGGGAAAGGTAACGAAAAGCGCCCGTTTTTTCGCGCCCTTCTCCATTTTTCCCCGGTTTGGGGGACAGCCCCGCCTTTTTTCCGACTGACGCTCAGCTTTTTTCGGTGGTCGCCGCCGTCACCAGCTTCAGCGCCGCCGAATTGATGCAGTAGCGCAGGCCGGTGGGCGGCGGTCCGTCGGGAAACACGTGCCCCAGGTGGGCGTCGCAGCGGGCGCAGAGTACTTCGGTGCGCACCATGCCGTAGGCGTAGTCGGTTTCTTCCTCGACGTGTTCGGGGGCGACGGGCGCGTTGAAACTCGGCCAGCCCGTGCCCGATTCGAATTTTTTCCGCGAATCAAACAGTTCCAGCCCGCAGCACACGCAGGCGTACAGCCCCGGCTCGTGGGCCTCGCAGTATTCGCCCGTGAAGGGCCGCTCAGTGCCTTTTTTTCGGGTCACTCGGTACTGCTCTGGCGTCAGTTGCCGCCGCCACTCTTCGTCGGTTTTGACGATTTTTTCCATGAAAAAAAAGTTTGACGAAGGTAAGCAAAACGCCGTGCCCGAAGGGAGGAAGGGGAAGAGAGGAAGGAAGGGACGAAAGGGATTTTTGTAGTTTCTTCTCCCTCTCTTCCCCCTTCCTCCCTTCATTTCACCGTCACGGTGGCGGGGGCGGGTTTGGGCGCGTGGGTCACCACGCTGTCGAGGTTAGCCAGGCCCTGCTCAAACATGGGGCCGAGCATCCCGTCCATCAGCAGGCCCACGTACTTGCCCACCACGACGGGGCGGCTCATGTCGCCGTCCATTGAAAACGTGACCCTCGTGCCGTTGCCTTCGGGCTTGAAGTAGTACCCGGTGCGCGAGGTGCCCATGCCTTCAAAATCGAGGTTGGCCTCCACGGCTTCGTTGGGCAGGCTCTTGGTCAGCGTCAGTTTGCCGTTGCCCACGTTGGGGTGCGTGCTTTTCCAAACGTACCACGCGCCCTCGCCTTCGGGTTTTTCGCTGAAGGTGTAGGTCGTATTTTTGGGGTCGATGCGGTGCCAGGGCGACCAGGTTTCCCAGTTTTTGAGGGTGTTCACCTGGGCAAAAGCCGCTTCGGGTGGCCCGGCGATGAAGCGCGAACGCTCAACGTGGACCTGCGACGGCAGGAAAAACGAAATCAACACGAGCAGCACCAGCAGCCCGGCCAGCACCAGACCGATTTTTTTGAGCAATTTCATGGCAAAAGTGGGTTTAGACGTGGATTTGAAACCGGGGAAAGTTTGTAAACTTTTTCCCGCATTTTCAAGTCCCGAACGGCGCTTTTTCCAAAAAATCACCCCACCTGCGTGACTGACATTCAGGACGTTTTGCGGACGCACTGGGGCTACGAAACCTTCCGGCCCCTCCAGGAAGACATCATCCGCTCGGTGCTCGCCGGGCGCGACACCCTCGCGCTCATGCCCACCGGCGGAGGCAAGTCGCTGTGCTTCCAGGTGCCCGCCCTGGCGGTGGAGGGCGTTTGCCTCGTCGTTTCGCCCCTGATTGCGCTCATGAAAGACCAGGTGGAGGCCCTGCGGCGGCGGGGCCTCAAGGCCGTAGCCGTGTATTCGGGCATGAACCGCCGCGAGATGGACATCGCCCTCGACAATTGCATTTACGGGGACGTAAAGTTTCTCTACGTCTCCCCCGAACGGCTGCAAACCGAGCTTTTGAAAGTGCGCGTCCGGCAGATGAACGTCTGCCTGCTGGCCGTGGACGAGGCCCACTGCGTGTCGGCCTGGGGGTATGATTTCCGCCCGCCGTACCTCAAAATCGCCCAATTCCGCGAACTGGTGCCGAAGGCCCCGCTCATCGCGCTCACGGCCACGGCCACCCGCGAGGTAAAGCGCGACATCCAGGAAAAGCTCGGCATGCGCGAACCGGCGGTGTTTCAGCAAAGCTTCGCCCGGCCCAACCTGAGTTACTCGGCGCTGTTGGAGGAAAACAAGGAGGGGCGTTTGCTGAAAATGCTCCAGAAAGTGCCCGGCACGGCGGTGGTGTACGTGCGCAACCGCAAGCGCACCCAGCTCATCGCCCAGGAGCTGTCGCGGCAGGGCATCCCGGCCACGTTTTACCACGCGGGCCTGCCCAACGCCGAGCGCTCGGCCCGGCAGGACGCCTGGCTGAAGGGCACCGTGCGCGTGATGGTCGCCACCAACGCCTTCGGCATGGGCATCGACAAGCCCGACGTGCGGCTCGTCGTCCACCTCGACCTGCCCGACACCCTCGAAGCCTACTACCAGGAAGCGGGCCGCGCCGGGCGCGATGGCCAGAAATCCTGGGCCGTGGCGCTCTACGGCCCCGCCGACGCGAAGGATTTGGAGCGGCAGGTGGAGCAGAGCTACCCTCCGGCCGAATCGGTGCGGAAGGTGTACCAGTTTCTGGCCAATTTCTTCCAACTGGCCGTGGGCAGTGGGGCCGGGGCCAACTACGAGTTCGACTCGGCGGAATTTCAGGGCACCTTCGGCCTGCACGCCACCGAGACGTTCTACTGTTTGAAAACCCTCGAAAAAGAAGGCTACATCCAGTTGAGCGAGGCGTTTTACCAACCGTCGAAACTGCATTTCGGCGTGGATGCCCGGCAGTTGTACGAGTTTCAGGTAAAAAACGCCCGCTTCGACGCCTTCACGAAGCTCCTGCTGCGGATGTACGGGGGCGAACTCTACTCCGCCTTCGTGCCGATTTCGGAAGCGGCCATCGCCAAAAACTTCCGGGTGCCCGTGGGCGAGGTGCAGCAACTGCTCCACCAGCTGGTGTCGATGCAGGTGGCCGATTACGACCCCCAGCGCTCAAAACCCACGCTCACGTTTCTGGTACCCCGGCAGGACGCCGTGAACCTGCGGCTCGACGTGCGCGGCATCGCCCTCCGCCGCCAGCGCGACCTCGACAAGGTGCGGGCCGTGGTGCGCTACGCCCAGCAAACCCGCCGCTGCCGGACGCAGATGCTGCTGGAGTATTTTGACGAACACACCGACGCGGAGTGCGGAATTTGCGACAATTGCCTGGCGAAGAGGCGGGCGGGTGCGTCGGGAGAGGTCTACGGACTAAAGTCCGTAGGTACCACAGTGGAGCGGGAACGCATCCTGACTGCCCTCGGCCCCGACGGCATGACCGTCCACAAACTCATCGCCACGCTGGCCCCCCGCAACGAAAACGCCCTCATCCTGCTCCTGCGCGAACTGGTGGCCGACGGCACCCTGGCCTACGACGCGCTGGGGAATTTGCACCGAACCTGACTTCTCCCCCCTCCCATGACCGGCCAACGCTCCGCGCCCCCCTACGACGACAAAGCCTGGTTTTCCGTCCTGTTTACCCTGAAACGCGCCGACACGACGCGGCGGCTGGCCCCGCTGCTGGTGGGGATGGCCGTGTACACCACGCTGGTGTCCGTGGCCGTCATCAAGTGGTTTCACGTCGCCGACGGCGTGGACTGGGGCAACATCGCCGTCATGCACTCCCTGCTGGGGTTTGCCATTTCGACCCTGCTCGTGTTCCGCACCAACACGGCCTACGACCGCTGGTACGAGGGCCGTCGGCTGTGGGGTTCGCTGACCAACAACGGCCGCAACCTGGCCATCAAACTGGCGCACATCCTCGAACCCGACGACGAGGAAGACCGCCGGTTTTTCCGGGTGATGATTCCCAACTTCGCGTTTGCGCTCAAAAACCACCTCCGCAGCAAGTTCCTGCCCGGTGAGTGGGAAGCTATTCCCGAAGCGCCCGTCAGCGACGTCAACCCCGATTGCCACGTGCCAAACTACGTGGCCGCCCGGATTTTTGGCAAAATCGACGAACTCTACCAGCGGGGTGTCATCCGGCCCGAGCATTTGCTGGTGCTCAACCCCGAATTTCAGTCCCTGACCGACATCACCGGGGCCTGCGAGCGCATCCGCAACACGCCGATTCCGTACTCGTACAGTTCGTTTCTGAAAAAATTCATCTTCGCCTACTGCCTCACGCTGCCCTTCGGCTACGTCATGACGCTCCACTACTGGATGATTCCGGCGGTGGTGTTCATTTTTTACGTGCTGGCCAGCCTGGAGCACATCGCCGAGGAAATCGAGGAACCCTTCGGCACCGACGCCAACGACCTCGACACCGAAGCCTACTGCGCCAACCTGCGGCGGCACGTAGGGGAATTGCTGTGATTTTCTGGAACGAAAAATTTAACCGCAAAGGGCGCAACAAACCCCTTTGCGTGCTTTGCGCAAAAACTTTGCGTCCTTTGCGATTAAATTTTTCACCGCAGAATCCTAAAACTTCATCCAGATTAATTCCCATGCCCACCAACCGGGAGCTTTTCCAAACCCTTCTCGACGAACTTCAAACCAAAACCGCCCAAACTCGCCTCGGCGGGGGCCAAAAGAAAATCGATGACCACCGCAAAAAGGGCAAAATGACGGCCCGCGAACGGATTGACTACCTGATTGACGACGGCTCCCGCTTTCTCGAAATCGGCCTCTTCGCCGGGGACGGAATGTACGCCGACGAAGGCGGTTGTCCCGGCGGCGGCGTGGTGGTGGGCATCGGGTACGTAAGCGGGCGGCAGTGCGTCATCGTCGCTAACGACGCGACGGTGAAGGCGGGGGCCTGGTTTCCCATCACGGCCAAAAAGAATTTGCGCGCCCAGGAAATCGCGCTGGAAAACCGCCTGCCCATCATCTACCTCGTCGATTCGGCGGGGGTGTACCTGCCCATGCAGGCGGAGGTGTTCGCCGACAAAGAGCACTTCGGGCGGATTTTTCGGAACAACGCCCGCATGAGCGCCGAGGGCATCGTGCAGATTGCGGCCATCATGGGGCCGTGCGTGGCGGGGGGGGCGTATTTACCCATCATGTCCGACGAGGCGATGATTGTCGAGGGCACGGGCAGCGTGTTTCTGGCCGGTTCGTACCTCGTGAAATCGTCCATCGGCGAAGACGTAGACAACGAAACCCTCGGCGGGGCCACGACCCACTGCGAAATCTCCGGCGTGACCGACAACAAGTACCCCGACGACCGGGCCTGTCTCGACGCCATCCGCCGCACGATGAGCCAGTTGGGCCACGAACCGACGGCGGGTTTCGACCGCGCCGAACCGATTTCCCCCGCCAAAAATCCCGACGAACTCTACGACCTCCTGCCCGTGGACCGCATCAAGCCCTACAACATGCGCGACCTCATCGAGCGGTGGGTGGACGGGTCGGAGTTCGAGGAATACAAACCGCTCTACGGCAAAACCCTGCTCTGCGGCACGGCCCGCATCGAGGGCTGGGCCGTGGGCATCGTGGCCAACCAGCGGATGATGGTGAAGGCGAAAAAAAGCGGGGGAGCCGGGGCCGAAATGCAGATGGGCGGCGTAATTTACTCCGACTCCGCCGACAAGGCCGCCCGCTTCGTGATGAACTGCAACCAGCGGCGGATTCCGCTCCTTTTTTTGCAGGACGTGTCTGGGTTCATGGTGGGCAGCCGCTCCGAGCACGGGGGCATCATCAAGGACGGGGCCAAGCTGGTGTCGGCGATGGCCAATTCGGTGGTGCCAAAATTCACGATTCTCGTTGGAAATTCGTACGGCGCGGGCAACTACGCGCTCTGCGGCAAGGCCTACGACCCGCGCCTGATTTTCGCCCTGCCCACGGCGCAGATGGCCGTGATGAGCGGGGCCTCGGCGGCGAAAACCCTGCTCCAAATCCAGACGGCTTCGCTGAAAGCCAAAGGCCAGCCCATCACCCCGGAGGCCGAGCAGGCGCTTTTGACCGAAATCACCGACCGGTACAACGCCCAGTTGTCGCCCTACTACGCCGCGGCCCGGCTCTGGACGGACGGGATTCTCGACCCGCTGGAGGTGCGCAAGGCGATTTCGATGGGCATTGAAGCGGCCAACCACGCGCCAATCACGCGGCGGTACAACGTGGGGGTGATTCAGACGTAGTTTTTTTGGGAAACACGGATTGGACGGATTTTCACGGACGGCAGATTCGTGGTCATTTGCACCATCCGTTCAATCCGTGTTTCCATTTTTTCCGGCGTTACCTTTACCAAAAGAAACACCCCCACGCCGCATGGAAGCCGTTCAGGAACAACACCAAACGCCCATTCCCAGCCTGCCGGGGCAGTTTCTGGTGGGCAACACGCTCCAGTTCACCCGCGACCCGCTGGGCATCCTGCTCAAAATTCACCGCGACTACGAGCGCATCGTCAAAACCCGCCTCGTCGGGCGCGACATCTACGTGCTCACCCACCCCGACGACGCCAAGCGCGTCCTCCAGGAGGCCAACCGGAATTACCACAAAAGCGAAGCCTACCGGGTTCTCGGCATTTTTCTCGGCAACGGCCTGCTCAACAGCGAGGGCGATTTCTGGCGGCGGCAGCGGCGGCTGGCCCAGCCCGCGTTTTACAAGCAACGCCTGGCCCTGCTCGCCGACACGATGGCCGCCGCAGGTCAGCAACTGGTCGAAAAATGGTGGAAAGCCGACCCGACCAAGCCGGTTGACGTATCCGTGGACATGATGGAACTGACGCTCAACATCGTCACGAAAGCGCTGTTTGGGGCCGACGTCAGCCAGAAGCTCACCGGCATGTCCGAATCGATGAACACCATCATCGAATTCGCCCACGAAACCCTCGTCTCCTTCATCCGCATCCCGCTCCGCTACCCCACGCCCCGCAACCTCGCGTTTCGGCGCGCCGTGCAGCGGGTGGAGAACCTGATTTACGACATCATCAACACCCGCCGCACCGAACTCGCCGCCAACCCCGACGTGCGCCACGACGATTTGCTCGACATGCTCCTCCGCGCCCGCGACGAAGAAACCGGCGAGGGCATGACCGACCAGCAACTCCGCGACGAGGTGACGACGATTTTCATGGCCGGTCACGAAACCACCGCCGTGGCGATGAGCTGGACGCTCTACCTGCTGGCCCAGCACCCCGACATCGCCCGGCAGGTGCGCCGGGAAGTGCTCGAAGTGGTCGGCCCGACGGCCCAACCCGGCTACGACCACCTGCGCGAGTTGAAGTTTACGATGCAGGTCATTCAGGAATCCATGCGGTTGTACCCGCCCGCCTGGCTCATCAGCCGCCGCTCGCTCGGCCCCGACCAGTTCGGCGACTACGCCGTGGGCGAAAATACCTACGTGTTCATCAGCCCCTACGCCCTCCACCGCGACCCTTCGCAGTGGGCGTTTCCGAATGCCTTCCACCCCGACCATTTCCTCCCCGAACGCCAGCGCGACCGGCACCCTTACGCCTACATTCCCTTCGGCGGCGGGCCGAGGTTGTGCATCGGCAACAACTTCGCCCTGATGGAAATGCAGATTCTGCTGGCCCAACTCGTCCGGGCCTTCGACGTGTCGCTGGCCGCGCCGCACCAGGACGTGAAGGCCGAAGCCAGCGTGACGCTCCGGCCCAAAGGCGGGATGAAACTACGGGTGCGGATGGCAACCAACGCCGTTGGCGAATGAATCCGGCACGAATTTGTTAGGCCGCCCGAAGCCCGTCCGTTTCGGGCGATGCTCACGCTCACGCTGCTGAATGCGACGACGAACGCCGGACGTCCGTTTTAAACCAAACCGAACCATGACAACCAAAACACCAACCACCACCGCCCGAGCCGGGATGCTCCTGGCGGGCTTTACCCTGGCCCTGCAAGCCTGTAGCCAACCAACCGCCGACACCCGCGCCACCCCGGCCCCGTCGGGCGGTACGCTCCCGCCGGTCGAAACGAAATCCGCCAACACGAACTACAAACCGGCGTTTGCCGGACAAACCCGGGTCGCCGGGGTGAAAACCTCCACGCCCTACGAGGCGAACGTGCTCACCCAGTCCCTGCAAAGCCCCTGGGGCGTCACCAGCCTGCCCGACGGGCGGCTGCTCATCACCCAGAAGTCGGGCACGATGCGCCTGGTTACGCCCAACGGGCAGGTCGGCGAACCCATCACGGGCCTGCCCGCCGTCAACGCCTCGGGCCAGGGCGGCCTGCTGGGCCTGCGGGTGGACCCCGACTTCAGCAGCAACCGGATGGTGTACTGGGTGTTCTCCGAAGCCCGTCCCGACGGCAACCTGACCGCCGTGGCCAAAGGCCGGCTCTCCGCCGACGAAAAGAAAATCGAAAACGCCACGGTCATTTACCGCGCCACCCCGGCGTACAGCGGCACGCTGCACTACGGCGGGCGAATTTTGATTGACAAAGACGGCAACCTCGTCGTCAGCACCGGCGAACGCTCTGACCTGGCCACCCGCCCCCAGGCGCAGGCGCTCAACTCGGGTCTGGGCAAGGTCATTCGCATCACCAAAGATGGGCACCCTGCCTCCGGCAATCCGTTCGCGGGGCAGGCCAATGCCCGCCCGGAACTGTACTCCTACGGCCACCGCAACGTGCAGGGGCTGGCCTTTCACCCCGTCACGGGCGAGTTGTGGGAGAACGAATTCGGCCCTCGGGGGGGCGACGAACTCAACCGCGTTCAGCCCGGTAAAAACTACGGCTGGCCCACCATCACCTACGGCATCGAGTACGCCGGACCGAAAGTGGGGGCCGGCATTCAGCAGCAGGAGGGCATGGAGCAGCCGGTGTACTACTGGGACCCCAGCGTTTCGCCCAGCGGCATGACGTTCTACGGCGGCGATGCGATTCCCGAATGGAAAAACAACCTCTTCATCGGAGCACTGGGCGGAACGCACCTGGTCCGGCTGGTGATTGAAAACAACAAGGTTGTGGGCGAGGAGCGACTGCTGACGGGCGAGCAGCAACGCTTCCGCGACGTTACGCAGGGCACCGACGGCGCGCTGTACGCTGTCACCGACCAGGGCAGGCTGTACCGGATTTTCAAAAAGTAAACATGGGTAATGTTGTTCTGAAGACCAGTAAATCATTCTGACGGCAAAAAAAGGAAGGCAAGCCGCGCGCTGGTTGCCTTCCTTTTTTAGTTTCAACCGGCGTTTGCTGGGTATTCGTCGGACTTTCGGGGAAATTCCCCACCACTTCGCCTTTCTGCGTAGTTTTGTTTTCCGAATCCAATCCGTTTCCCGTTTTCCCATGCAAAAACCACTGTTCCGCCTCGCTGCGGCGGGTTGGCTGGCGCTGAGTGTCGTTCTGACGACCGCTGCCCAGCGCCCGGCGGCCTCCGGCGGCACCCCCGAAACCACCCTCCCGCTGACCGACCTCTCGGCTTTCAAGAACGCCGGGGCCAACTGGAAAATCGTCGGTGACGTGAACGCCGATTTGTCGAAGGCCGAAGTGCTCAACACCACGCCCGGCACCGGCGTGCTCGTCAACCAACCGACCAGCGAGGCCAAAACCAACCTCCTCTCGGCCATGGAGCACGGCGACCTCGACATCGCCTTCGACTACATGATTGCGACCCACTCCAACTCCGGCTTTTACCTCCAGGGCCGCTACGAAGTCCAGCTTTTGGACAGTTGGGGCGTGAAAACTCCCGCCTACGGCGACAACGGGGGCATTTACAAACGCCGCGAACTGCCCTCGGGCCGCCTCTACGAAGGCCACGCCCCCCGCACCAACGCCAGCAAAGCCCCCGGCCTCTGGCAGCGCATGGAAATTTCCTTCCAGGCCCCGCGTTTCGACGCCTCCGGCAAAAAAACCGCCAACGCCAAAATGCTGCGCATCGCGCTCAACGGCGTCGTGTTACACGAAAACGTCGAACTGACCGGCCCCACCGGCGGGCCGATTTCCGAGCAGGAGGCTCCCACGGGGCCGTTCATGATTCAGGGCGACCACGGCGCGGTGGCGTTCCGCAACTTCATCTACCGCAGCTACGCGGGCAAAGCGCCCACCGTGGGCCGGATTAGCTACAAAACCTACGCCGCCGACGACAACGAGACCTTCGCCAAAATCCCGGACTTTTCCGGCATGAAAACCGTCGCCACCGGCACCACCGACGACCTGACCTACGACGTGGTGGACCGCGACAACAACTTCGGCGTGCTTCTCAACGGCACCCTCAACGTACCCGCACCCGGCAAGTACACCTTCCGTACCGACTACGGCGGGCTGATGCGCATGACCCTCAACGGCAAGCCGCTCTTCATTGAACAAGGCCCCCGGATGGCGTCGGCAGAACTGCCGGCGGGCAACGTGCCCTTTGAAATCGCCTACGTGAAGCGCGAGGAGTGGGTACGCCCGGCCCTCGGCTTGTTCGTTGAAGGCCCCGGCTTCCGGCAAACGGCCCTGCACTCGGTCGGCTCGATGCTGGCTTCGCCGCCCACCGACCCGATCCTGCTCGACGCGGGCAAACCGACCATCCTCCGCAGTTTCGTCGATTACTTCAAAGACGGGAAACGCCTCAAGCGCATCGTCCACGCCGTCAACGTGGGTACGCCCGAGGGCCTGCACTTTACCTTCGACCTCGACAACGGCGCGCTGGCGCAGGGCTGGCGGGGCGATTTCCTCGACACCACGCCGATGTGGCACGACCGGGGCGACGGCTCCTCCCGCCCGCGGGGCATGGTGGCGGTGTTCAACGACCTGCCCTCGTTTGCCGTCCTGGCCGACGCCAACGCCGCCTGGCCCGAGTCGATGGTGGCCGAAAACCCGGCCTTCCGGCCCCTCGGCTACGACCTCGACGCCAGCCAGATGCCCACCTTCCGCTACCTCGCCCACGGCACCGAAGTGGAAGACGCCATCCGCCCCGCCGACGGGGGCAAGGCCCTCAGCCGCGAACTTTCGGTGAAAAACCCCGCCGCCAACCTCTACCACCTCGTCGCCACCGGCAAGGACATCGTACAGCTTCAGCCCGGCCTCTACGCCGTCGAGGGCAAAAGCTACTACGTGAAAGCCGACGGGGCCACGCTCCGCACCGCGGGCGACCAGCAGCAGTTGGTCATGCCGGTGAAGGGCGGGAAGATTGCGTATTCGCTTCTTTTTTGAATCATGGAAGAGCGCATCCTTAAAATCGAGCAGCAGCTTTTCAGCCTGAAACGCGACGTTGGTCAGTTGCGGGAAGTAGCGGCGGAACTGGTCATTGGGCAAGGCCAACACGACCTTGCTTTGATCCAGGTTCGCAACACCCTGGACGAACACGCCGAAAAACTGACCCAACTGGCACGAGTAACGGCTGAAATCCTCGCGCAATTCATTCCGCTCCGCGAGGAGATTTTTCAGAATACCGAAAACGTACTCTTCCTTGTCAAATCCCACGGCGAATTGACCGACAAGGTCAACCGGATGGAAGAGGAATTGGGCGAAGTGAAACGCACCGTTTTCGAGCACACGATTTTGCTCAAAAACCTCCGGCGTGACGTTGAGCAAATCAAGGTCGACGTCGCTGGCCTGAAAACCGATGTCACTGGGTTAAAATCTGATGTCGCTGAGTTGAAAACCGACGTGGCGACCCTGAAAACCGACGTCGCCGAACTCAAATCGGACGTGGCCCAAATCAAAACCGACGTGGCCGACCTGAAAACCGGCCAGACCCAAATCCTGGAAGCCATCCGCAACCTCCAACGCTAACAACCAACCATGTTTTCGATAAAAACCCTCAAACCCGCCCTGCTCCTCGCCGCCCTGGTGGGGGCGGGCCCCGCCCTCGCCCAGGACTCCCCCGGCGAAGGCGATTTCTACAAAATCGTGAAGGTGCCCGTGCCCGAAGGCGTGCTGCTCGAAGTGGGCGGCGTGGCGACGTTGCCCAACGGCAGCATGGCCGTGGCAACCCGCCGGGGCGACGTGTACACGATTGAAAACCCCACGGGCCGCGTGCCGCACTTCCGTAAGTTTGCCTCCGGCCTCCACGAAATCCTCGGCCTCGTTTACAAAGACGGCTCGCTCTACTGCGCCCAGCGCGGCGAACTCACCCGCCTCACCGACCGCAACGGCGACGGCGTGGCCGACCGCTACGAAACCGTCCACGCCTGGCCGGTGAGCGGGCACTACCACGAGTACAGCTTCGGGCCGAAAATCGCGCCCGACGGAAGCTTTTTCGTGAGCGGCAACGTGGCCTTCGGCGACGAGGAATGGTGGCGGGGCGAAAGCCGCGTGCCCTGGCGGGGCTGGATTTTCAAAATCACCCCCGACGGCCAGCTCGAACCCTGGGCCACGGGCGTGCGCTCCCCCGCCGGGCTGGGCATGATCAACGGCGAACTGTTTTACGCCGACAACCAGGGCGACTGGATGGGTTCGGGGGGCATCTGGCACGTGAAAAAAGGGGCCTTCATGGGCCACCCGGCGGGTTTGCGCTGGGCGGGGCAACCCAACTCGCCCGTCAAACTGACCACCGAGCAACTCTACGCCCAGGTCGGCCCGCGCCAGAACCGCGACGCCCGGGGCCGGGCCATCAAACCCGAAAACGACGCGAAGGAGACCAAGTTCGCCACGCTCTACGAATTGAAGCAGAAGTTTCCCGAAACCCAACTGCCGCTGGTCTGGCTGCCCCACGGCGTGCTGGGCATTTCCAACTCCGAAATCATTTCCGACGACACGAAGGGCGCGTTCGGCCCCTTCGCCGGGCAGCTTTTCATCGGCGACCAGGGTCAGAGCAAAATCATGCGCGTGTTCATGGAACAAGTGAACGGCGAGTACCAGGGCGCGGCCTTCGACTTCCGCGCCGGCTTCCAGTCGGGGGTGCTGCGCATGGGCTGGGGCACCGACAACTCGCTCTTCGTGGGCGAAACCAACCGGGGCTGGGGCTCGGCGGGTGAAGCGGGCGAGGGCCTGCAACGGCTCGTCTGGACGGGTAAAACGCCGTTTGAAATGAAGGCCGTGCGGGCCATGCCCGACGGCTTCGAGGTGGAATTCACCCTGCCTGTGGACCCGAAATCCGCCGAGGATTTGGCTTCCTACGCCGTGAAAAGTTTCATCTACAAATACCACCCCGTGTACGGCAGCCCAACGGTGAACGAAACCACCCACGCCGTGAAGGCCGTGAAGGTGTCGGACGACGGCCTGAAAGCCCGCCTGGTGGTCGACGGCCTCAGGCAGTACCACGTCCACGCCCTGACCCTCGATGGCGTTCGGGAAAAAACGCGGTCGTGGAGCCTCGTTCACCCCACGGCCTACTACACGCTCAACAACATCCCGACGGGCGAAAAACTGGCCCTCGCCAGCGCCAGTACGCGCAATTCGGCGGCTTCGGCGGCGAAAAAAACAGCCACTCCGGTGACCGCCGCCAAGCCCGGCAAACCGGCGGGCACCGCCGTCGCTAAAGTGCCCACCGACGCCGAAATCAAGCCCCTCCTGAGCAAGTACACCTGCCTGGCCTGCCACAACGCCGACAAAAAGCAGGTCGGCCCGGCCTACCGGGACGTGGCCAAGCGGGGTTACTCCAACGAGAAAATCGTGGAGTTGATTTACAACCCCAAGCCCGAAAACTGGCCCGACTACGCCACGCCCATGCCGCCCATGCCCCAAGTGCCGAAAGGCGACGCGCTGAAAATCGCCTCGTGGATCAACTCGCTGGGAAAAAAGGCAGCGGCGAGCACCAAGCCGACGCCCTGACGCGAAACGGGTTTTTCACAAAAAAGCACGCCGGGTTTCAAGGGAAACCCGGCGTGCTTTTTTCCCGAAAACCTACTTCGTGTACTGATACGCCCACCAAATCAGCACGGCCTGCAAGGGCAACCGCCCCCAGCGAATCCAGGGCGAAATGCTTTGAAATTTTGCCCCGTGGGCCATGTACACGTTGGCCGGAAACACCGCGATGAGCAACGCAATCAACCCCCAGGCCGCCCAGACCCGCGTCGCCGGGATGAGCAGCCCCACGCCCACGAGGATTTCCGCTGCCCCGCTTAGGGCCACCATCAGGTGATGCGCCGGGACGTACGGCGGCATGATGCGGAGAAAAAGTTTTGGTTTGACGAAGTGCATGACGCCCGCGAACACGTAGAACGCGGCCATCGGGTAGAGGAGGAAATGCTTCATGAGCGCAGAGAGATGAGAGCAGAGAGCAGAGCGATGAGAGAAGAGAGTATTTTCGCTCTACTCTCATCGCTCTACTCTCTGCTCTTAAGACGCTTGCCCGCCGTTGACGCCCAGCACCTGCCCGTTGACGAACCCGGCTTCCTCGGAGGCGAGGTAGAGGTAGGCATGGGCGATGTCGCGCGGGTCGCCCATGCGCCGGACGGGGATGCTGGCGATGACCTGCCGACGGACTTCTTCGGGGATGGCGTCGGTCATGTCGGTGGCGATGAAGCCGGGCGCGACGGCGTTGGCCGTGATGCCCTTCGGGCCGAGTTCTTTGGCCCAGGTGCGGCACATGGCCACCACGCCCGCCTTCGTGGCGGCGTAGTTGGTCTGCCCGAAATTGCCGTGCAGCCCCACCACCGACGAGGTGCAGACGATGCGCCCGTACCCCCGCCCGACCATGTACGGCGCGACAGCTTTGGTGCAGTTGAACACGCCCGTCAGGTTGACGTCGATGACCTGCTGCCACTCCTCGTGGGACATTTTCAGCAAGGTCTTGTCGCGGGTGATGCCCGCGTTGTTGACGAGGATGTCGATTTTACCGTACCGCTCCACCGCTTCGCGGACGGCGGCTTCCACGGCGGGCACGTCGGTGGTCGAAATTTTGTGGAATTCGCAGGCGAAGCCCTGAGCGCGCAGGTCGGCGGCGGTTTGTTCGCCCGCGTCGAGCAAATCCCAGATCAGGACGGTGGCCCCTTCCCGGCAAAACAACTCGGCAGCGGCCTTGCCGATGCCCCGGGCAGCCCCGGTGATGATGGCGACGCGGTTTTGAAGACGCATGGGAGTGGTGGATTTACGAGGTTTCCCGGATATCCGAGGCTTAAACTTTCATCCGCGAAAATCCGCGAAATCTGCGGGAAATTTTTTTCTCTGGAAAAAGAAAAAGCCGAAGCACGGGGTGCATCGGCTTCCCGCATCGTCGGGAGGGTTTACAACCCCGAAAAATCGAACGTTTCCAAAAACTGCGTCGTGAACTGCCCGGCCTGGAAACCGGGGTCGTCCATCAGGCGAATGTGGAAGGGAATCGTGGTTTTGATGCCTTCGATGACGAATTCCTGAAGCGCCCGCTTCATGCGCGTGATGACTTCCTCCCGGCTTTGCCCGCTGACGATGATTTTGGCAATCATCGAGTCGTAGTTGGGCGGAATCGTGTACCCCGCGTACACGTGGCTGTCGATGCGCACGCCGTGGCCGCCGGGGAAGTGCAGGTTCGTAATCTTGCCCGGCGAGGGCCGGAAGCCGTTGGCGGGGTCTTCGGCGTTGATGCGGCATTCCATCGCGAAGAGTTTCGGCGTGTAATTTTTGCCCGAAATCGGCACGCCCGCCGCGACCTTGATTTGCTCTTTGATGAGGTCGAAATCGGTGACTTCCTCCGTAATCGGGTGCTCGACCTGAATCCGGGTGTTCATTTCCATGAAGTAGAAGTCGCCGTGCTTGTCCACCAGAAACTCGATGGTGCCCGCGCCTTCGTAGCCGATGGCCGCCGCGCCTTTGATGGCCGCCTGCCCCATGCGTTCGCGGAGCTCGGGGGAGATGATGGGCGAGGGCGTTTCCTCCACTAATTTCTGGTGGCGGCGCTGGATGGAACAGTCGCGCTCGGAGAGGTGGCAGACGGTGCCGAACTGGTCGCCGACGACCTGGATTTCGATGTGGCGGGGTTCTTCGACGAACTTTTCCATGTACAGCCCGTCGTTGCCGAAGGCGGCCCCGGCCTCGGTTTTGGCGTCGATCCAGAGCTTGTCGAATTCACTTTCCTGGCGGATGATGCGCATCCCGCGCCCGCCGCCGCCGGCCGTGGCTTTGATGATGACGGGGTACTTGATTTCTTTAGCCAACTCCTTCGCTTCCTCGACGGTGTCGAGCAAACCCTCGGAGCCGGGAATGACGGGCACGCCCGCCGCTTTCATCGTGGCTTTGGCGGTAGCCTTGTCGCCCATCGAATTAATCTGCTCGGCGGTGGCCCCGATGAACTTGATGCCGTAATCGGCGCAGACTTGCGAGAAATCGGCGTTTTCACTCAGAAACCCGTAGCCGGGGTGGATGGCGTCGGCCCCGGTCACTTCCGCCGCCGAAATCAGGCTGGGGATGCTCAGGTACGACTGCCGGCTCGGCGGCGGGCCGATGCACACGGCTTCATCGGCGAAGCGCACGTGCAGGCTCTCGCGGTCGGCGGTCGAGTACACGGCCACGGTTTTGATGCCCATTTCCTTGCAGGTGCGGATGATGCGCAGGGCAATCTCGCCGCGGTTGGCGATGAGTATTTTTTTGAACATATACGTAGTCGTAAGTCGTAAGTCGTAAGTCAAAAGCCGCCGAGTTAATTCTGACGACTTACGACTTACGCGGGTTCAACGAGGAACAGCGGCTGGTCGAACTCGACGGGCGTGGCGTTTTCGACAAGCACCTTCACGATGCGGCCCGACACCTCCGATTCGATTTCGTTGAACAGTTTCATGGCCTCGATGATGCAGAGCACCTGACCGGGCTTCACCTCGTCGCCGACGCTGGCCAGCACGGGCGAATCGGGGCTGCTGGAGCGGTAAAATGTGCCAATCATCGGCGATTTCACCGTGACGACATTGCTGGGCGTGGCCGCCGGGGCGGGGGCCGCCGGAGCCGCAGCGGGCGCGGCAGCCGGGGGTGTGGGAGCCGGAGCCGCTACGGGCGCGGGCGCAGCCGGAGCTGCCGCTACGGGCGCGGCCGGAGCCGAACCGCCGTAGCGCTTCACGCTGATTTTGAGGTCGCTGGTTTCGATGCTCACTTCGTCCAGCCCGGAGTTGGCGATGAAGTCGAGGAGTTTCTGGATTTCGCGGGTTTCCATAAAAAGTCGTAAGTCGTAAAAGTCGCAAGTCGTAAGTGGGGCCGAAGGTAGTTTTTCCTTACGACTTACCGACTTACGACTGCTGGATTACTTCACTCGTTCCACGTACTCGTAACTCCGGGTATCGACCCGGATTTTTTCGTCCTGTTCGATGAAGAGCGGCACCATGATGGTCGCGCCGGTTTCGACCTTGACGGCCTTGCGGGGGGAGTTGGCCGTGTCGCCACGCACGCCGGGTTCGGCGTAGGTGACGGTGAGTTCGACGAACGGCGGCAGTTCGCAGGTCAGCGGGGTGTCGTTCTGGGTGTTGATGAGGATTTCCACTTCCTGGCTTTCCTTCATCAAATCGGCCCCGGCGATGATTTTCTCGTCGAGCGTGATTTGGTCGAAGGTTTCGTTGTCCATGAAGTTGTAGCCCACCTCGTCTTTGTAAAGAAATTGAAACTTGCGCCGCTCCACCCGCACGGGCGTGATGCTCACGCCGGAGTTGAAGGTGTTGTCGATAACCTTGCCGGAGGTGAGGCTTTTCAGTTTGGTGCGCACGAAGGCCGGGCCTTTGCCGGGCTTCACGTGCAGGAATTCCACAATCTGGAACAGGTCGTTGTTGTACTCGATAACGAGGCCGTTTTTAATGTCTGCGGTCGTTGCCATTTCTTCAGTTTACGTTTTTGTGAGAAGTAAGAGGTGAGAAGTGAGATGTAAAATGCAGCTTTCCATATTGAAAAAAACATCTCACTTCTCACTGTAAACATCTCACCTATTTCGGTGCCATGCGTATCGCTCCGTCCAGTCGAATCGTTTCGCCGTTGAGCATCGGGTTTTCGACGATGGCCTGGGCCAGGTGCGCGTACTCGTCGGGGCGGCCGAGGCGGGGCGGGAAGGGCACCTGCTGGCCCAGCGAGGCCACGGCTTCGGCGGGCAGGCCCTCGAACAGGGGCGTGTGAAAAAGCCCCGGCGCGATGGTCACGACCCGGATGCCGTTGCGGGCCAGGTCGCGGGCGATGGGCAGGGTCATGCCCACGATGCCGCCCTTCGAGGCCGAGTAGGCCGCCTGGCCCATCTGCCCGTCGTAGGCCGCGACCGAGGCGGTGTTGATGATGACACCCCGCTCGCCTTCGGCGTTCGGTTCGTTTTTGCTCATCGCCCAGGCCCCCAGCCGGATGACGTTGAAGGTGCCGACGAGGTTGACATCTATCACTTTTCGGAACAAATCGAGCGCGTGCGGGCCGTCCTTGCCGATGGTTTTGGCCGGGGGTGCGATGCCCGCGCAGTTGACGACGACGTCGAGTTTTCCGAAACGGGCCACGGCTTCGTCCACGGCCCGCTGCACGGCGGTTTCGTCGCTGACGTTGGTGGGCACGAACAGCGCGGCATCACCGAGTTCAGCCACCAGCTTTTCGCCTTTTTCCACCGCCAAATCCAGAATCACGGCCTTCGCGCCCAGCCCGACGAACCGCCGGACGGTCGCCTCGCCCATGCCCGAAGCACCGCCGGTGACGAGGACAGTTGCGCCGTTCAGGTTCATGTTTGGTCGTTTGGTTGTTTGTTGGTTTGGTTGTTTAGGTCGCGGGGATTTTCAACATCCAAACCGCCAAACTCTCAAACAACCAAACAAAATCAATACGCCCACTTCACATACGCCGCCCCCCACGTGAACCCGCCGCCGAAGGCGGCCAGCACGAGGTTATCGCCCCGGTTCAACTGCTTTTCGTAATCCCAGAGGCAGAGCGGAATCGTGGCGGCGGTGGTGTTGCCGTAGCGCTGGATGTTGAGCATCACTTTGTCCATGCCGATGCCCATGCGGTCGGCGGTGGCCGAAATGATGCGTTTGTTGGCCTGGTGGGGCACCAGCCAGGCCACGTCGTCGGGGCCGAGGTGGTTGCGTTCCATGACTTCCGACGCTACCTCGGCCATGCGTACGACGGCGAATTTGAACACCGAAGGACCGTCCTGCTTGGCGAAATGCAGGCGGTTACGCACCGTTTCGCAGGTGGGCGGGTTTTTGCTGCCGCCCGCCGGTTGGTAGAGGTGCGCCGCGCCCGCGCCGTCGGAGTGCATCACCGAATCGAGCAGGCCGTAGCCCTCTTGGGCTGGTTCGAGCAGCACGGCCCCGGCCCCGTCGCCGAACAGCACGCAGGTGGTGCGGTCGGTGTAGTCGATGATGGCCGACATTTTATCGGCCCCCACCACGACGACTTTTCGATACATGCCCGACTCAATGAACTGCGCGCCAATCGTGAGGGCGTACAGAAACCCTGAACAGGCCACGTTGACGTCGAAACTCGGTTTGTGCCCCAGCCCACAGGCGTGGGCGATGAGGTTGGCCGTGGCCGGAAACACGTAATCCGGCGTGACCGTGGCGCAGAGCAGCAAATCCACCTCGCCGGGGGCGGTACCGGTTTTTTCGAGCAATCCCTTCACGGCTTCGATGCCCATCTCCGACGTGCCGCGCCCTTCGCCCTTCAGAATCCGCCGCTCCTTGATGCCCGTGCGGGTGGTGATCCACTCGTCGGTGGTGTCCACCATCGTCGCCAGTTCGTCGTTGGTCAGGATGTACTCGGGCACGTACCCGTGAACGCCGGTGATGGCCGCTTTGAGGGGGTGGGTCATGGGAAAAGTTTAGAGTTCAGAGTTCAGAGTTTAGAGTTTGGAGTTGTTTCAGGCACATCAACTCTAAACTCTAAACTCCGAACTCTAAACTCAACTGAGTGCTTGCTTGATCTTCACGTACACTTCCGATTCGACTTGCCGCTTGGCGAGGTGAATCATGTTTTTGATGGCCAGGGGCGACGACACGCCGTGGGCGATGATGACGTTGCCGTTCAGCCCCAGAATCGGGCTGCCGCCGACGGCTTCGTAATTCATCTGGTTCAGAAATTCGTCGTCGAGGCCGCGGGCGCGGGCCAGGTCGTACACGGATTCGGCCATTTTCAGGATGACGTTGCCCGTGAACCCGTCGCAGACGATGACGTCGGCCCGATCGAGGAAGAAATCCTTGCCTTCGATGTTGCCGACGAACTGAATTTTCCGGTTGACTTTCAGAAGCTGGTAGGCGGCCTGGGCCACGAGCGAGCCTTTGCCTTCTTCCTCGCCGATGTTCATCAGCGCCACGCGGGGCCGCTCGATGCCGAAGGTGTGCTGGGCGTAGAGGCTGCCAAGTTCGCCGAACTGGTCGAGCATTTCAGGTTTGCAGTCGGCGTTGGCCCCGATGTCGAGCAGCACGCTGTACTTGCCCGTCACCTGGGGCGCGAAGCCCGCGATGGCGGGCCGCATGACGCCCTCGACCGACTTGACGCTGAACAAGGCCCCCACGTGCATGGCCCCGGTGTTGCCCGCCCCGCAGAACACGTCCACAAGTTTTTCCTTTAAAAGTTTAAACCCAACTCCAATGCTGGAATTGGGTTTCTGCGAAAGGGCCTTCGTGGGGTGTTCGCCCATCTGAATCACGTCGTCGGTGTGGACGATTTCCACGTTCTCCGGCAGGGCGCGGCCGTTGAGCACGCTCCGAATGGCCGTTTCCTGCCCCACCAGCACGAGGGTTACATCGTCGGTCAGTTCGGGCAGGGCCAGCAGTGCGCCCTCGACAATCGCGGCGGGCGCAAAATCGCCACCCATCGCGTCAACGGCTATTTTCATGTGGGGTCAGGAGTTATTGAATTGTTGAGTTTTGAATTGTTGAAAAGCAACAGCAATGCATCAACAATTCAAAACTCAACAATTCAACCCGTAGGTGCGGCGGCAAAATTAGCAGGTCGGGGCAAAAAAAGAATGGTTAACGCCCGATTCGCCGCCCGGCTCCCGGCGCGAGGCCCGGAACGGAGGCAGAAGGGGGAATTAACCATTCAGCGCGGCGGCCTCAGACGGTCGGCGCGTAGTTTTCGATGACCACTTTGCCCCGGTACACGAGGTTGCCTTCGTGGAGGTGCGCGCGGTGGAACTGGTGCACTTCGCCCGTGGTGGGGTCGGTGGCGAGGGTCTTGGTCGTCAGGGCGTCGTGGGTCCGGCGCTTGTCGCGGCGGGTTTTGGAGTGACGGCGTTTGGGGTGTGCCATGTGGAGTCGTAAGTCTTAAGTAGTAAGTCGTAAGTTGTTTTTCAGTGGCTTCCGTTGCTTGAGCCGCCTTTCAGTTTCGCCAGGGCCTGCCAGCGGGGGTCGACGGCGGGCGGCTCGTCGGCGGCTTCGGGTTCGTCGGGTTCCGACGAGTACACCAGTTTGCCTTCGCGGTCGGGTTGTTCCTCGTCTTCGTCGGCCTCTTCGGCCCGCAGGCGAGGGTGGAGTTTCTTGACGGGCACGGTCAGGGCGATGAACTCGAACAGGTACCGGGCCACGTTGAGGCTGGGCGTGTCCCAGCCGATGATTTCGATTTCGTCGGAAAGCTCCTCCGGCTCGTCGCCGTATTTGAGAATAAGCCGCTGGGTGGTTTCAAACGGCTCTTCGAAGGGTTCGAGCGTGCGGTCGCAGGTCAGTTCGTAGCTGCCCCGGAGGACGAACTTCAGGTGCAGCATCGTCTCCGATTTGTCGAGCGTCAGGTGGGCCTGAAACCGCCCCCGGCGGATCAGGTCCTGCTCCATGGTCTCGAAAAACGAATCATCGCCCACGAAATCGTATTCGTGGCGCTTGGTTTCGAGTTTTAAAATCGGAATCTCGTATTGCTTCAGCTCGTTCACGTGCCTTTCCCGAAACGGTCTTACCAAAACGGTTCTCCGAAACGGGTTGCAAAAATAGGCAATGCCAACTGTTTTGCCAACGCGCGGGAGAAATAAGTTGGGTGTAAGGGGGTTAGAGTTTGTAGTTTGAGGTTTGTGGTTTGTAGTTGCTGATGCTGGAACTACGAACCACAAACTTCGAACTACAAACGCAATCTACTTTTGCCCCTCCATGCACGCCCTGCTCCACCTTCTGCGCGCCAACCGGCCGTTTTACCTGACGTACGCCGTCCTGCTGCTGGCGGTCGGCGGCCTGCAACTCGCTTTTTCCCAAACCAGCCTGATGCAATGGGTGAATGCCCGCAACACCCCCGCCGCCGACGTGTTTTTCACCTACGCCACCTACCTCGGCGACGGGGCGTTTTTCGCCGTCGTCATCCTGGCCCTGCTGCTGCGGAGCTACCGCTGGGCCATCAAAAGTGTGGCGGCGTTTCTGCTGACGACGCTCCTGGCCCAGGGCCTGAAGCGGCTCGTGTTTGCCGACCGCTTGCGGCCCGCGAAGTTTTTTGAAGGGCAATCGGGCTTTCGGTACGTCGAAGGCATCGAACTGGCGCATTACCACAGTTTTCCGTCGGGGCACAGCACGTCAGCGTTCGCGCTGTTCTGCCTGCTGGCGCTCATCGTGAAAGACAAACGCTGGGGCTACGCCTTTGCCCTGCTCGCCGCGCTGACGGCCTACTCGCGGGTGTACCTGTTCCAGCATTTTGTGGAAGACGTGTACGCCGGTTCGGTGATTGGCGTGGTGTGCAGTACGCTGATTTTCGCCGCTTTGCAGAACTACTGGACGCGGAGGCCGAAGGATTGGCTGGACCGGAGCCTTTTGAACCATGATTAAGAGGATTCAAAAGGATGGAAGTATGGTTTGTTTGATTCATCTTTTCATCCTTCAAAATCCTCTTAATCATGGTTCCTTTCTCTCGTAAAACACAAATCCATTCTCCCCCCCAATCCGCCGGAGGGTGCGCACGGTGTCGGGCGTGTCGGTGATTTTAGCGATGACGTAGGTGGGGCGGTCCACCGGGCCGTAGAGCAGCCAGTTCTCGTCGTAACGTTTTGGGTTCTGGCCGGGCGGGCGGCGGGCGTAGAAGTACGGCCCGTAGCTTTTGTAGTGGTAAGTCAGGATGTACACGTCCTGCCCCTGAAACCGCTCGAAAAACCGCATCGCCGCCGCCTGCGAAATGCCCTCGACGCGGGTGATGAAAAAGCCCAGCGTCAGCGTGACGAACAGGGCCGTGCCCCCGAACAGCGTGACGATGCCCCGCTGCCACGTTCGTTTGCCAATCCACCACGTACCCAGCGCCAGCACGAGCAGGAGCCACAGACCGGGCAGGACTTCCCAGCCCGTCCAGGTCAACTTCGCGTCGAGATTGGCCACGGCGAAGGGGTCTTCGCGGACGAGGGCCTTGAGCACCGCCACGTTGCGGCCCAGGTAAGCCAACCCCACCACCACCGCCACGATGAGCAAGCCCACGGCCAGCAGGCCGAAGCGCAGCCACGCGTTGAACGAAATTCGCCCCGACCACAGCCCTTCGAGCGTCAGCGCCGCCAGGTACGTGAGCGGGAAGTAGCACAGCGAGGAGTAGTGGACGATTTTAGTGTTGACGACGCTGAACAGAATCAGCACGACGGCGAACAAAATCACCATCCACTGCTTGAAATCGCGCTGGAAATTGCGGTCTTGAGGCGTGTCGCCGAAACCCCGGAGGGCGAAAATCGAAGCCGGAAAACACCCCACCAGCAGCACCACGACGTGGTAGCCGAAAAACCCTTCGTGGCCCGCATCGGGGGTGCTCAGCAGGCGGTAGTTGTAGGTGATGAATTCGCGGATGAACCACGGCCCGTGGGCGAGCGTCTCGATGCCGTACCAGAGCAACGTCACCAGGCTCGCCAGGGCCGTGAACAGCAGAAACTGCACGGGCGACACGAACCAGCGGAAGCGGTTGACGAGCCAGTACACGCCCATCGTGAGCGCCACGATGAGGAACGCCACCGGGCCTTTCGTCAGGATGCCCAACCCCAGGATGAACCCGCCCGTGAGCAGGTAAAACAGGGGCTTGCGGCGGAGGTTGAAGTCGTAGCGGTTGCGTTTCCAGGAAAAGAAAATCACTCCAACCAACCCGCAGAAAATGAAGAAGTTGAAGTACGGGTCGATGATGCCCGACCGGAAGTAGAGATGCGGCAGAATGGACCCCAACCAGGCCCCCGCCCAGAGCAGCCCGAAGCGTACGCTGTGGAGCTTGGTGCCCAGCCGGGCCAGCAGCACGAGCGTCACGACGCCGATGAGGGCGTTGGGAAACCGCGCCGCGTACTCACCCACGCCGAAGAGGCGCATGAACACGGTCTGAATCCAGAAAAATAAGGGCGGTTTTTCCCAGAACGGCTGAAAATCAATGTGCGGTCGGCCGTAATCGCCGAGCACGAGCATCTCGCGGGAAATCTCGGCGAAGTTGATTTCGTCCCAGTCGAACAACCGCACCGCGCCCAGCGCCGGCATGAAAAACAGCGCGGCAACCAGACCGACCGCGAGGGAGAGGACGAGGGTTTGTCGGTTCAAAATGCGAGTGGTTTTAAAAATTCCCCCTTTGAAGGCAAGCCTGTTAAGTTCTGATTGGTAGCGCAAAAATCTTCAATGCTCAATGTTCAATTTTGATTTTCAGACCATTGAATATTGAGAATTGAGCATTGAACATTGAGCATTGTCTACCGTAGGTGTAGAACTTAACGGCCCTGCCTTCAAAGGGAGAATTTTCACTACTTTTTCTTTCCTCCGAATCCATTCAGCACCCGGCTCACGAAGGCGTCGTCGATGCCGAAGGCGCGTTTAACCTTCGTGTAGAGCGCCACGGCCTCCTTGTCGAGCCAGATGAGCGCGGCTTTGGCCCCGTCCTGGGGGCGGGCGCGGTAATTGGTGCTACGAAGTCTGGGCGTTTCTTTTTCGACGGTGAAGTAGTACAGCGCGATGGATTTGCGGGTCATGTCCTCCGGGCACTGAATGGGGTCGGGCAAGCCGTGGAACGAGTCTTCGTCGGTGTTGAAAATGACGCAGCGGTTGAAAATTGGCGCGATTTTCTGCACGACGCCCTTCATCTCCCGGTCCCAGAGTTCGAGGTCGCCGTTGTACTCGGGCTGCCAGTCTTTGTTGAGGTACACCAGCAGGTTGACCCGCCGCCGCCAGTTGCGCTTGTGCGGGTGGACGGTGAAATCGGCGTGGACGTTCAGGAATCCGTGGCGTTTCGACTGGTGCAGCCCGCCGCCTTCGAGCATGTCGTCGGAGACGAGGCCCGGAATGCCCGTCAGTTCGCTCAGCCAGGCCACGAATTCGGGGGAGTTCAGGTGGCCAATCACCCGCTGGATGTACGGCGGCAGCAGTTCGAGTTTGTTCAGCCCGTGTTTTTTCTCGTTGACGTGGACGTAGTGAATCCAGCCCGCGTCCTGCACGGCCGGGAAGGCCGTCAGGGCTTGTTCAGCCGCGTCGGGTTCCAGAAAATTTTCGAGCGCGATGTGCGGGTAGGGCGCGGCCTGCCGGTAGGCTTTGCTCAGCATGGGCAGGGCGGCGCGCCAGCGGTCGAGGTCGAGGATACGGTCGGTAGCGACGGTTGGATTGGTCATGAAACCAAAACGTTTTTTCGGAAAAACTGCCCAAAGGTACGCCCCGTTTGCCGAAAAAAACCGGAAGCCCGTTCAGCGGGATTCGTAGGTGAAGGTCTCCGTGCGCCTGCTGTAGTTGTAGCGCTTCTGCCGGGGTAGGCTTTCGGGCGTGTACGTGTACGCCATCACAACCGGGTTAGCGATCAAGTCGATGAGGCCGGTGTAATCGCGGGTGAGCGTGGAGCGCACCGGGTTGTTGCGGCTGAGGGGCACGTCGGGGTCGGCGGGGCTGAGGGCATAGGGGTTGGGGGCCGAATCGTACTCGGTGGTCCATTCCGACTGCGGTTTTCCGGTTCCGTCGAATTCATATTGAGCCACGGCATTCCCGTTTTTCCAAACGTACCGCGTCACCCGGGCGTAGGTGTACGTCAGCGCTTCAAACCGGACTTCTTCGATTCGGCCTTCGGCGTTGTAGCGAAACGTTTGTACGTGGCGCGACCCGTTGCCCGTCCAATTCAGACGCGTGAGTTTGCCCTGAGCGTCGTACTCAAACGTTTCCCGGAACACCAGGCTGTCGCGTTCGTACGTCAGGCGGGCGACGAGTTTGTCGCCCCGGTACTGGTATTCGAGGTCGCGGTTCCACCAGGCGTCCTCGATGAACGCCACCCGCCCGACCGAGTCGTACCGGTACACCGTGGTAAAATCCTGCCCCCGGAAGTTGGGGTTGCCGTAATCCACCTGCTTGCGGATGGTTTTGATGCGGAACGGCACCTGCTCCAGGTCGTTGGGCGCGGGGAAAACCGGCTCGGAACGGCGGCAGGCCACCAGCACGACGGCCAGGAGAATGGCCCAGCGGAGGGTTTTCATGCGGTGAAAAACGTTTCCTGACCAGACACGAGCGCGGGCCGATTGGTTGGAACGCGGCGGAAAAATCATCTCACCTCTCACCGCTTACTTCTCACCATTTCACAGCCATACCACGCTCAGCGTGGCCGCGTTGACCATCGGCGCGAGCCGGGCTGAATCGCGGAGGAGAATCGTGCCGCCGTCGGTGCCCAAATCCCAGAGATTTCCCCGGAGAAACACGTTGATGCCACGCTGGATGCCCGCTTCCCTCGGCGCACGGGCGGGCATGGTGTAGCGCTGCCAGGCTTCGCCCTCGGTGATGCGGCCCACGTCGGCGCGGGCGTCGGGCGGGGTCGGGTGGCCGCTGTAACCGCCCCAGGGGAGTTGCCAGGCGTTGTCCATCATGCTGTACGAGGGCACGGCGAGGAGTTCGACCCCCTTCGCTTTCAGCGCGGCGTAGGCGGGCGAAAACCAGGCGTCGGCGCAGACAAGCACGCCCAGTTTTCCAGCGGGCGTGTCAAACACCGGGTTGTCGCTGATTTTTCCGGCGCAAAGAAATTTCTGCTCCGCCTCAATGGGAAAGGCTTTGCGCACTATTCCTGCCAGCGAGCCATCGGGGCGGAATACGGCGCTCACGTTCTGGAGTTGGCCGTTGCCAACTGCCAACTGCCCATTGCCAACTTTCGGTTTCGGCAACAGAATCGACCCGGCCACGACGGTGACGCCGTATTTTTTTGCCAAACCCGAAAAAACGCGCTGGTACGTTTCCGCCATCTCGGCGGCTTTCATCCGAAACAGCGCGTCGGTGGTGGGGTCCTGGGTCGAGTCAGGCGTGGAAAGCTTGGCCCGGAAAAAGGCGAACAGGTTGCTCAGGGCCACGGTTTGCAGGGCTTCGCCGGAGGTTTTGGCCGCGTACACGCGGCGCTTTTCGCCCATCGCCACCAGCCACGTGCCGGTGTACTCGGGCAGCACGACGATGCTTTTCGGGTTCAAAACCCCGCGCCGTTTGGCGCTGGCAAAGTAGGCGTTCAGTTTGGCCAAAAACGCTGCCTCGCTCGAATAATCGACGGGCAGCAGGTAGGGCTGGATGCCCACGAGGTTGCCCCGTCCTGAATCCCCGCCCATCTCGGTGAAGGCCTGAAAACCGCCGTCGCTGGCGGGCAGGGGCAGGTCGCGGCCCGCGTTGGCCCAGAGCAGGTAGGCCCCCAACGCCACGCCCAGCAGCGCGAAAACGGCCAGCAGAAGTTTTTTCATCAAATCAGCGGGGTGATGGTAGGCCGTCTGACGGGCGTGACCCAGGGCTTTAAGAGGTTTTTGGCTTGTTTTTCAGACGGTAGCCCACCCTGACAGCGGTCGCTAGACCCTGTCAGCGGTGGAGCGGAGGTAGTTCAACCGGCCAGACCGCCACCGCTGACAGGGTCTAGCGACCGCTGTCAGGGTGGGGCACGACCGCCTCACTTTTTCCCCAGCGTCAGCGTGCCCGCCACCGCCGGGTGTTTTTCGTCCGCCGATTTCAGGAACACCAGCCGGTGCAGTTGCCCCTGCCGCCAGGTTGGCAGTTGGTTGTCGTAAAACCGGCTGCCGGGGTTGCCCGACTGCCCGCCGGGGTAGGTGCCGTAGGCGTCGGGGCCGTCGGGGCCCAGGGCCACGACCATCCGCCACGAGGGGCCGTGGGTTTTGTTGGTCGCGTTGACGATGCCCACGCCGCCGCCCGTCACGAGGCCCTTGCGGCTTAGGCCCGCCACCCGTGCCAGGTGCATCACGTCGGTGCCGCGCTGCGTGCCCAGCGCCCAGGCCGGACCGATGGGGCCAAACTGCCGCCGGAGCGTGTCGGTGGCGGCTTTGAAACTCCGCAGCGTCAGGTCGGCGAGGGTTTCGCGGCGGTCGGGCGTGGTGACGTCGTCAAACCATTTCGCATCTTTTTCCTTCAGAATCATCCGCATCGTGCGGTCGCCGGTGGGGAACATCGTCGGTTCGCCGCCGGGGCTGCCCAGGTCGTCGCGCCAGATGGCGTCGTGGAGCGCGGCGGTCCAGGCGGTGAACACGGTGGGCTGCACCAGGTCGGGGTCGTTGCGGAGGTTCCAGGTTTTGAGCCGGTTGAGCGCGTCGAGTTGCCCGGCGCTGAGTTCACGGGGGGGCACCAGGGGCAGCAGGGCGGGCAGCAGCGTGCGGGCCTGGAGGTTGAAGTTGTCGTTTTGCAGCATCCGGAGGCTGTCGGGCGTGGCGCGGGTCATGGCCCCGAGGCGCTCGTTGATGTGCAGCCCCCGCTCGGCGGGCAGGCTTTCGCCGGTGAGGTAGTACGGGTAGGTGGGGTCAGTGTAGTTCTGGTTGGCCGAACTGACGAAGCCTCTCGGCGGATTGCGCACGTGCGGGTTGTGGGGTTGGGGAATCCAGCCCTGCCAGTCGTTGGCGGCCTTCGTGCCGTCGAGGATGAATTTGCCCTGGTCCCAGCGCCGGAGCGGAAACTTGCCGTTCACCCAAATCGCCACGTCGTTTTGGTTGCTGGCAAACACGAAATTCTGCGCCGCCGCCACGTAGTGGGTCAGCGCTTCCACGTAGTCGTCGTAATTCCGGGCGCGGTTCAGTTTGTAAAAACACAGCAGGTCGTTCGACGGCTCGTGGGCCACCCAGCGCAGGGCGTGGGCGGGGGGCACGGCGTCGTTGAAGGGCTTCTCGCCTTCTTCGTACACGACGGGGCCGTGGTGGGTGTAGCGCACGGTGTCCACCACGTCGGGTTTGCCCCGGACTTTGATGACCTCCACCCGCAGGGTGACGGGTTTCCAGCCGCCTTCAAATTCGTACTCGCGGCGATTTTTGTCCTTAAATTTCACCGTGTACCAGTCCATCACGTCGGCCCCGACGTTGGTGACGCTCCAGGCGACGTCGCGGTTGAAGCCGATGATGACGGCGGGCGAACCGGGAATCGTCACCCCCGCCGCGTTGACCCCCGGCGCGCTGAGTTGCATCTGGTACCAGATGGAAGGCAGGCTGAGCGTCAGGTGGGGGTCGCCGGCCAGCATGGGCAGGCCCGTGGCCGTGCGGCTGCCGTGGACGGCCCAGTTGTTGGAGCCGATGCCCTCGGTTTTCAGTTCGTCGAAATCCTCCACCCGCGCCGTCACGTCGGTAGTCGGAGTGGTGGGAGGCTGGGGCACCGGCTTGAAATCCCAGGCCGTGCCCGCCGGGATGATGGGGCTGACGATGATGCCGGGAAAATTGGGGAACAAATCGGCGGTGGCTTCGGGACCGAGTTTGCGGAGCACGTTGGTCAGCCGCCGGTCGTTGGTGCGGCCCGCCAGCGTGAAGGTCATTTCCTTCAGCAGCAGCGCGCACTTTAGCGGCGACCAGGGTTCGGGGGCGTAGCCCAGCAGTTTGTATTCGAGGGGAAAATCACTTGGGTTCAGGCTTGAAATGTAGGCGTTCACCCCGTCGGAATACGCCTCGACCACGGCTTTCCCCGTTGGGTCGGCCATCATGCCCTTCACGGCCTGCTCGGCTCCGTACCCCATGCCGAGGCGGCGTTTGTAGCGGTCGAGGTCGAGGGCTTTTTCGCCCACGATTTCGCTCAACCGCCCCGCCGCGGCGTGAGTCTGAAATTCCATCTGCCACAGCCGGTCGCGGGCGGTGAGGTAGCCCTGGGCGAAGTAGAGGTCGTGGTCGCTCTGGGCGAACACGTGCGGCACACCGAGCGTGTCGAAGCGAACGGCGACGGGGGCCTGGAGGCCGTCCAGTTTTAATTCTTCGTCCGAAAACTTCCGGTCCGCCGGTTCGGCATTGGCCCAGAAGCCCCCAAAGGGATCGAGCAGGCGGCCGAAGGGGGGCAGGTCGCCCCATTTTTTATCGAGAGCGAAAACCAATCCGGCGGTGAGCGCAAGGGCCAGGAGGGCCGCAACTTTTTTCATGCGGAAAACGAAGGCAGGGGGTTTGGGAAAAGTCGTCTTGACGCGGCGAAAATAGGCGGCGGGGGCGAACGGTGCTATTTCTTCGGCAAATGTTTCAATTCGTGCATCCGCTGTTGGGCCGCGAGGGGCGGGAGCTTGTGAGTGTCCCACGCTAAACCGTGGGGTTGGGAGACGAACTTAGCAATCCAAAAACCCCATGCTTTAGCGTGGGGCACTCACGAGCGCGGGCACTTTTGGGTAAAAACCCGGCCGCCCGCTGCTTTGTGCGGGAAAGTCTTTTTCCCGCAATGCGCCCCTTCCTCGACGACGATTTCCTGCTCCAGACTGACACCGCCCGGCACCTCTACCACCAGCACGCCGCCCCGCAGCCCATCCTCGATTACCACTGCCACCTGCCCCCCGACCAGATTGCCGACGACCGGCAGTTTGAAAACCTGACCCAAATCTGGCTCTACGGCGACCACTACAAGTGGCGGGCCATGCGCACCAACGGCATCGCCGAACGCTACTGCACCGGCGACGCCAGCGATTACGAGAAGTTTGAAAAATGGGCCGAAACCGTGCCCTACACCCTCCGCAACCCGCTCTACCACTGGACCCACCTCGAACTGCGGCGGTATTTCGGCATCGACAAAATCCTGAACCCGACCACGGCCAGGGAAATTTACGACGAAGCCTCGGCCCTGCTCCGCACGCCGGAGTTCAGTGTGAAAAATCTGTTGCGGAAGGCCAACGTGCAAGTCGTCTGCACCACCGACGACCCGGCCGATTCGCTCGAACACCACCGGCGCATCGTCGAAAGCGGCTTTGAAATCCGGGTTTTGCCCACGTTCCGGGCCGACAAGGCCCTCGGCATCGACGCCCCGGAAACGTTCAACCCCTACCTCAACCGCCTCGGCGAAGCCGCCGACGTGGACATCCGCACCTACCCCGACCTGCTCACGGCCCTGCGCCGCCGCCACGATTTCTTCGCCGAAATGGGCGGAAAACTCAGCGACCACGGCCTCGAGCGGATGCACGCCGCCGAGTTCGACGAAGACGAAGTGGCCGAAATTTTCGCCCGCGCCCGCATCGGCAAAGTCCCGGATGGGATGGAGACCGAGCAGTTCCGTTCGGCGGTGTTGCACGAATGGGCCAAAATGGACCACGAAAAAGGCTGGACGCAGCAGTTCCACCTCGGCGCGCTGCGCAACAACAACGCCCGCCTGCTCCGCCAACTCGGTCCCGACACGGGCTGGGACTCCATCGGCGACTGGCCCCAGGCAACGTCGCTCTCCCGCTTCTTCGACCGTCTCGACAACGAGGACAAACTTGCCAAAACCATCCTCTACAACCTCAACCCCGCCGACAACGAGGTGCTGGCCACGATGGTGGGTAACTTCAACGACGGCAGCATACCGGGCAAGATGCAGTTTGGCTCGGGCTGGTGGTTTCTCGACCAGAAAGACGGGATGGAACGCCAGCTTAACGCCCTCTCGAACATGGGCCTGCTGAGCCGCTTCGTGGGGATGCTCACCGACTCGCGGAGCTTCCTGAGCTACCCCCGCCACGAGTATTTCCGGCGAATTCTGTGCAACTTGCTCGGCCAGGACGTCGAAAACGGCGAATTGCCCGACGACCGCGCCTGGCTCGGCCAGGTGGTCGAGGCCGTGTGCTACGGGAATGCGAAAGCGTATTTTGGATTTTAAATCAGAATGTTCAATGCTCAATGTTCAATTTTCAATTTTCAAAATACTGGATTTCAATCAGTTGAAAATTGAACATTGAACATTGAGCATTGAACATTCCCTTTTTATTTGAATGAAACCGCTCATCACCTTCGGTGAAATCATGCTCCGGCTCAGCACGCCGGGATTCGGACGATTCGTCCAAACCACCAGCCTGAACGTCAACTACGGCGGGGGCGAGGCCAATGTGGCCGCCGCCGCCGCGTTTCTGGGCCTGCCCGCCCGCCACGTGACCCGCTTCCCGGCCAACGAGTGGGGCGTGGCCGCCGCCGCCGCCTACCGCCGCTACGGCGTGGACACCCGCCACGTCGTGTTCGCCGAAGGCGAACGCATGGGTACGTACTTTCTGGAATTCGGGGCCATGATGCGGGCGACGAAAGTGATTTACGACCGCACCGGCTCGGCCTTCGCCACGATGCGCCCCGACGAGTTCGACTGGGAAAACATCCTCGCCGACGCGGGCTGGTTTCACTTCACGGGCATCACGCCGGGGATTTCGGAATCCGCCGCGCGGGCGTGCCTGACCGCCGTGCAAACGGCCAACCGCCTCGGCGTGACGGTGTCGGCGGACGTGAACTCGCGGAAGAACCTTTGGAAATGGGGCAAAAGCGCCGACGAGGTGATGCCCGAACTGACGGCCGGGTGCGACCTCATCGTCTGCGGCGGCGGCGACGCCGAGGAACTTTACGGCATCCACGCTGACAAGCGCGACCCCGACGGCAAGTTCGCCTCGATGTGCAAGCAGATTCAGGCCCGCTTTCCCCGCGTGAAAAAGATTTTGACCACGAAACGCGGCTCGATTTCGGCCAACCACAACACGCTGATGGGCCGCTGCTGGACCAACGGCCAGCTCCTCGAAACCCCCACCTACGACATGGTGCCGATGGTGGATCGCATCGGCGGCGGCGACGCCTTCCTCGGCGGCTTCCTCTACGGCCTCGACCGGTACAACGACGACCAGCGGGCGCTCGACTTCGCCACCGCTGCCTCGGCCCTCAAGCACTCCATCGAAGGCGATTTCAACCTCGTCAGCCCCGCCGAAGTCGAGGCGGTGATGGGGGGGGAAACGTCGGGGAAACTCAGCAGATAGTTTGAAGTTTAAAGTTCAGAGTTTGAAGTTGCCTAACTCTGAACTTCAAACTTCAAACCTCAAACTTCAAACTATGCCTTCCCACACCCGCATCCACGTGTACAACACCCTGCTCGCCAACCCGGTGATGCCAATTTTTCATCACAACGACCTGGAGGTTTGCAAAAAAATCCTCACCGCCTGCTACGAAGGGGGCATCCGGGTCTGCGAGTTCACCAACCGGGGCGATTTTGCCCACGAAACCTACGCCGAACTTCGCAAATTCGGCCGTCGGCGCTTCCCCGACATGGTCATCGGCGCGGGCACCATCGTGGACGCAGGCACGGCTTCGCTCTACATCCAACTGGGGGCCGATTTTCTGGTCGCGCCCGTGCTGCACGAAGACGTGGCGCTCGTGTGCAACCGCCGCAAAATCGGCTGGATGCCGGGTACGTTCACGCTCTCGGAAATTTCGCGGGCCGAGGAACTGGGGGCCGAATTCGTGAAGCTCTTCCCCGGCAATGCCTCCTCCCCCGACTTCGTGAAGGCCATCAAAGCCCCCATGCCCTGGACGAATCTCGTCGTGACCGGCGGCGTCGAACCCACCGAGGCCAGCCTGCGGGCCTGGTTCGGGGCGGGGGCGTCGGCGGTGGGGATTGGTTCGCAGCTTTTCCCGAGAAAAATGGTGGAGGAAAACGACTGGCAGGGCATTGCGTCGCGCATCGATGAAGCCGTGCGGACGGCAAAGGCGGTGCGCGGGGCCGTCAGCTAAAGTTGCCGATCGTGGGGCAACCCTTGCGGTTGCCTGGAGGCATTTGGATGGGAACCGCTCCGGGCAACCGCAAGGGTTGCCCCCACGATTGATGGCCATCTTTGGCTCGCCGGTACCGGGATTTCAATTCAGGTTTTAACCCCAATGGCTTCCCCGTCTTGCCGCCGGGATGCGGCATCACTGCTTTGGCTGACGGACCGCAGGCAGGCAGCACGCTCTTGAACTTCGGCACGAATTTTTAAATCGACACGGCAACCACTTCATCATCAACGCCGTGTTCAGTTTGCTCACGATTTTCGGCATCACCTTCGCCGTCAGTTTCGCCGCCTCGGCCCAGCCGGGGCCGGTCAACCTGTCGGTGATTCAGGCCACGCTCCACCGGAGTCGGCGCGACGGTTTTTTGCTGGCCCTGGGCGGGTGCATTCCCGAACTGGTGTACGGCAGTTTGGTGGCCTTCGGGTCGCAATGGTTTGAAAAAGTGCCGGGCTTGCAGCATACCCTGCGGGTGGTGGCGGTCCCCGCCCTGTTGCTGCTGGGTGTGCTGGCGCTTTGGCGGGCCTTTCGCGCTCAGAACAAAGCCCCGCAAGAAATGGCGGGAGTGCCCGTGCAACGCCGTTCGTCGTTCCTGCGCGGACTGACGATTGCGTTTTTCAACCCCCAACTGCCCCTGTTCTGGTTTTTCGTGCTGCTGTACTACAGCAATTACCCCTGGCTGCGCATCACGACCACGCCCCAGCAACTGGCCTTCGGGCTGGGGGCGGCGCTGGGAGCGTTCACGGTGCTCAACCTCTACGCCCGGTTCATTCACCGACGCCGCGAAAAACTGAGCCAACTGCTGAAGCCCCAGCGCTTCGACCTCGTCATGGGCTGCGGCCTCATCGGGCTGGCGCTCTGGCGGGCGGTTTCGTTGATGTAAGCGGGCAACCTTCCGCGTCGTTTCGTAATCTTGCCGGACGATTTTCGGTCCGATGCTTTCCATTTTTCTCATTTTCACCCTCACGTTCGGCATCAGTTTCCTCGGCTCGGTGCATCCGGGGCCGGTCAACCTGTCGGTCGTGCAGGCCACGCTGCGGCGGGGGTACCGCACGGGCCTGTGGCTGGCGGCGGGCGGGTGCGTGCCCGAAATCCTCTACGGACTGCTGGCCGTGCAGGGCGTCAGGCTGTTCGAGCGGTGGCCGGGGCTGTTCGAGGGGTTGAGAATCGCCGTCGTGCCCGTGCTGCTGGGGTTGGGGGCGTGGACGATCTGGCGCACGTACCAACCCCACTTTTCCAAACCCCAACCCGTAGCCGACACCGGCGGACACTACTCGTTCGGTCGGGGGCTGGTGCTTTCGCTGCTCAACCCGCAGTTGCTGGCGTTCTGGGTGGTGATTCTGGTGTGGTACCACGGGCACCCCTGGCTGCGCGTGAGCACGGCGGCCCAACAGGTGGCCTTCGTGGCGGGCACGAGCCTCGGCGCGTTTGGCATTTTGTGGGTGTACGCCTGGCTGGTCCGGCGGCACCGGGCGCGCATTGACCGCTACCTGCACGCCGAGCGCTTCGACCGGGCGATGGGCTGGGGGTTCGTCGGGCTGGCGCTCTGGCAGGCGGCGAATTTGTGGGTGTTCTGAGAATCAGCGGCGAATGTCGGCCCGCCGACAAGCTTGGTTGCCGCGACCCGGTACTTTTGGGTCAAAACAACAAACGACGTTGAAAACGACCCTGCTCCTTCTCGCCCTGCTGCTTACCAGCGTTCCGTTGCTGGCCCAGAACGCTACTCTCCGCCAGAAGCATTTTTCCCTCGAAAAAAGCACCGCCCTGCAAGGCTACGACCCCGTAAGCTATTTCAACGCGAAACCGCTCCGGGGAAAAGCCGACCTCACGCACACCCACGGTGGCGTCGCTTATCGCTTTGCCAACGCCGCCAACCTCGACGCCTTCAAAAAAGACCCCGCCCGCTACGAACCGCAGTACGGTGGCTGGTGCGCCTACGCGATGGGCCACGACGGCTCGAAGGTGGAGGTAGACCCCGAAACGTACAAACTCATCGACGGCAAACTGTTCCTGTTTTACAACCAGTTTTTCAACAACACTCTGAAAACCTGGAATAAAGACGAAGTTCGCCTGCACCGGCAGGCGGATGTCAATTGGGCGAAAACGTTTCGGTAAAACTTGATGCTGGATGTTGGATACGCGATGAAGCAGTTATCCAACCTCCAGTATCTTGCCTTTCGTCCAGCATCCAACATCCACTGACATGACCAAACTCCAAACCCGCCTCGCCTGGGTGGCCCAACTCGTAGCCGCTCTGATTTTGCTCCAGACGCTTTTTTTCAAATTCACGGCTTCCGACGAAAGCGTGTACATTTTCACGAAACTTGGCGTCGAACCTGCCGGACGCATCGGCTCCGGCGTGCTTGAACTGATTACCGGCGGGTTGCTGCTCGTTCCGCGCACGGCCTGGGCAGGGGCGCTGCTCGGCCTGGGCATCATGGCCGGGGCGATTTTGTCGCACCTGACGGTGCTCGGCATCGAGGTGCAGGGCGACGGCGGGCAACTTTTTGCCTACGCCCTGATTACCTTCGCGTGCTGCGCCACGGTGCTCGTGCTGCGGCGGCGCGAGGTGCCGTTGCTCAATCTGCGCTGAGGAGGCCTCCTCGCGGAGGCGTGGCACGGGCCAACGCCACTCCCCTATATTTTGTGGGTCTTTTGAAGCGATCAAAGGGGATGCTCACCGCACCCAACCGCCTTCCGGATGCGTTCCATCATGCCCTTTTTCACACCCTTCACGTGAAGCAGTTGTTCGGTCTCCCGGAAAACGAAGACCTGCGGGAAGATGTCGTTGTTTTTCCGAAGCCGATGGTTGAGGACGGCGTTGCTGTACGTTCGGAACGTGTCGGGCACCGAGGGCATTTCCTTCAAAATAATCGCCTTCGGTTCGTGCAGCAACAGCACCACCTCTGCCTGCTGGCAATCCCGGAACCGGTGCAGATTTTTGACGAGCAATTGGGAATACCCGCAACCAACGCCTCCGTAGAGTAGAATCAGGTACGGTTTGGGGGAGGCGACTGCACCGGGCTGGGCCACCAGCGCCTCGTCGGTAAATGCGGGCCGTTGCGCGTAGAGCGCCTGGAATGAAAGGCTGCCGAACAACAGCAACGCGGAAACGATGGGTTTTAACGTCATGCGCGGTTAGAATGCCCCGATTGCTGCTCTTAACTCCGATTCCTCCCGAAAGTTTCGGAACTTTCGGAACGTTTGTCCCCGCATGAAACCCATCCGCTGGCCGCTTTTCCTGATTAAACTCTTCAACTACGAATACTGGACGTGGTGGGCGTTTTACCTGCCCATGCTGCCGTACTGGGCCTGGCTGGCGCTGAAAACCCGCTCGCTGGCCTTCTTCACCGCCGCTAACCCGTGCATGGACTGGGGTGGGTTTTTCGGGGAAAGCAAATCCGACATCCTGCGGCAGATACCCGCTGAGTTTTTGCCGAAAACCTTGTTTTTCGCGGGCACGGAAACCGTTGAAACGGTTGAAACCGCTCTCCGCGGCGCGGCCCTCCCCTACCCCATCGTGGTCAAGCCCGACGTGGGCGAGCGGGGTACGAAGGTGGAAAAAGTGACGAACGCCGCCGAACTGGGTGCCCAAATCCGGGCCATCGGCGGGCCGTTCATCGTGCAGGAATTCGTGCGGGAACCGCTCGAATTCGGGATTTTGTACTCGCGCTTGCCGGGCGAAACGCGGGGCCGGGTTACGTCCGTCACGCGCAAGGGCTTCCTGACCGTGACGGGCGACGGGCGTTCGACCGTCGAAGCATTGATGGAAAAAAGCACCCGCGCCCGGTTTCAACTCGATTCGATGCGGCAGCGCCTCGGCGCGGGTATGAACGAAGTACTGTCTGCGGGCGAAAGCCGCCTGCTCGAACCCATCGGCAACCACTGCCGGGGCACGATGTTCCTCGACGACAACCACCTGATTTCGCGCGAATTGAACGCCGTCTTCGACCGCATCGCCGCGCCCATCGAAGGCTTTCACTTCGGGCGGTTCGATTTGAAAGTGCGCAGCGTCGAAGACCTGCTGGCGGGCCGCACCATCCGAATTCTGGAACTCAACGGGGCTTCCTCCGAACCGGGCCACATTTACGACCCCCGCCATTCGCTCCGCGAAGCCTACCGCGATTTGGCCCGGCACTGGGCCATCCTGGCTGAGATTTGCGTCCGGCAAAAAGCCCGTGGCGTGCAGCCCGTGCCGCTTCGAACCCTGGCGCGGGTAACGTGGCAGCACTTTCGGGCGTAATCAGGCCGCGTCGGGCCGGGGGTGGCGCTCGACGAGTTGCAGCATGTTGCCCTCTGGGTCGAAAAACGTCCGCACCCAACCGCCGCCAATGGCCGCTACGGCAGGGCCTTCCCAGCGCACCCCGGCCGCGTCGAGTTGCCGCACGGCCGCGTCGAGGTCGCTCACCCGCAGCGCCAGATGCGACCAGCCGGGCGTCCAGGTGGTGCGGGTGGGGCGGGGCGTGTCGTCGATGGGCATGATTTCGAGCAGCGAACCATCCGGTGCCCGGAGCATCCAGACGGGTTTTTCGTGGCGAAAATAGAAGGTGTACCCCAGGTGCTGGCAGTACCAGGCCGCCAGGGCATCGACGTCGCTGACGGCCAGGGCGGGGTGGTCGATTCCGGTGAAAAAATTCATGGAGGAAAAAGAAAGGATCGTTGAGCGAACGCACCCGGCTCCGGAGGTGGCTCGTCAGGGTTTAGGCGTAACCGGAGGGCTGAAAACCCGGATTGGTTTTTCCACTTCGTTCGCCATGACGGTAGGCAGTTGAAACACCTCGCCACGTTGGTTGCAGAAGTACAGCCGCGATTCCGACGGGCGGCGGGCGTTGCCATCGGCCCAGAGCGCGTAAAAATCGGGATGCAGCCCATCGGGCCGCCGGGGGTAGGCGTGGTTGCGGGGGCTGCGGGCGGTCAGGTCGCGAACCTTGCGCCAGGTTTTTCCCTCGTCGGTGCTTTCGAGCAGGGCCAGTTCGCCCCCCGTGCCGAAGGGCTGCGGGCCGGGACCGAGCGGCGCGAGGATGCGCCAGGTTTTTCCCTCCACGTAGAGCGACCCCATGTCGTAGTTGTGGTCGAAGCGGGCCACCTCGTGGATGGCCCAACGTTGACCCGTCCAGTGAGCGATGTGTCCCGCGTGCGGCCCGGCCTGCGGACCGGGATCGGGGCCTCGGCTGGTAAGGTAGAAAATAATCGGGTGCCCGGCGGCGTCGAAGGCCACGTCGTTGATGTACACGTTGAGGCCCTCGCGGGCGTAGTCGCGCACGAGGGCGGCGTTGGCGGGGGTGGTCAGCGGCAGGGTGAGGGGGGTGCCGTCGGCGGCGCGCCAGGTTTTTCCGAAATCGTCCGTTTGCACGAAGTACAAATTCGTGCGGTAATCCAGCCCGGCCCCGACCTGCCGGTGCGGGTGGTGGTTGAAGGCGCTGCCCACCCGGCTGCGCCAACGTCCGCTGGTCTGGTAGTGGCCCTCCTCGATGGTGGCCAAATCCCGCCACGCCGACCAGGTATGGCCGTCGGGGCTGGTCAGGAAGCTGATGGTGCGCCGGGGTTTGTTCGGGCTAGGCAGCACGCCCCGGTCGTAGTGCGTCATCAGGGCCAGGAAGCCTTGCCCCGGCAGGTAGTGGCTTTGGAAGTACGAAAAGTTGTCGAACGGCACCGGCTTCCCCGCCGCATCCAGCCGCGTCGCCTCGACGCGCTCGAAGGCGCTGGCGTCGTAGGGCCGCTGGCTGCGGTGGATAGCCGAGGGCCGCTCGGTGCCGTGCGACGTAGAAAACAGCCAGAGGTAGCCCCGGTCGTCGAGTTGCAGCACGGGGTTGTCGTGGGCGTCGTCGGTGCCTTTGTCCAGAATCAGCGTCGGGCGGGAAACGGTTTTCGTGCGGTGGTCGAACACGCCGACGAAGTGCTGCAAGGCCCGGGACGTGGAATCGAGCACGCCGCCGTAGCAGAAAAACGTCTTTTGCACCGTTGGCGCGTACACCGCGAACGGACTGTGGTTGGCCGGGTAGGTGCCCAGCCCGCCGCTGTACTTGTAGGCGTACTCGTTGTTCGTCGGGCCGATGAAGTACCAGATGCCCCGGTAGCCGGGCACGGGCTGGGCCAGGGCGGATGAAACCAGCCAGGGTGCAAAAAGCGCGAGGAGGCAAAAGACGCGTTTACGGGGAACGTTCATGGTGCTTTTTCCGAAAATCAGCCCAAACGTTCGGGCGCGGGCGGTTTCAACCCAAAAGCCGGTTTGGAGTGGCATCTACTGCTTCACCAGACCGAGCGCCGCCGGGAGGACGTACTCGTGCCCGCCCTCGAAAATCACCAGCCGGAGGTTGCGGAACCGCTTTTCGTACACCAGTTGCCGGTCGCCGAAGCGGGCGGCGGGCAGGCGGGGCAGCGTCCGCGCCGTCACCAGCGCCAGCGTGGTATCGGCGGGCACCTGGTCGGCGGATTTCCCGCCAAAATCGAGCACCAGTTTGTTGAACATGGCGATGGAGTGCGTCACGGGTACCGAGCCGGTGTACCCGTCGTGGACGCCCGCTGCGATGAGCAGTCGCGTGTCCCGCCGCCGGGCGACGGGCGTTTTTAGGAACAGGGGCGAGCGCCGCCGGGCCTCGGCCCCGTCGAAGCGCAGGCTGTCGGGCGAACGGGTCACGGCCAGAAGTTCGCGGTAGTACTTCTGCCGCCGCCCGAGCGATTCGTAGTACCAGCGTTCCAAGTCGGAAATCGGCACGAAGGCGGCGCAGGAAGCCAGCCGGTGGCGGCTGCGCTGAAACATCAGCAGCGTGGCGTACCCGCCGCCGCTCTGACCCACGACGTGAATTTGCGCCGGGTCGACGTTAGCGTTTTTCAAGGCAAAATCAATGGCTTCGTCCAAATCACTCAACGCGAGATCGGAGCCGCAAGCCTCGGGGCGGTCGTTTTTCCCGCGAAAATCGGGGTGGATGTAGTGGAAATCGGCGGCCAGAATCTGGGGCAGGAGCGCGTCCTGCTGTTCGTACCCCGCGCTCCAACTGTGCAGGCTCACCACCAGGGGCTGGGGGCCCGGTTTGGCCGAGCGGTGAAAATACGCCTTTTGCTTCGCGCCGTCTCTGGCCGAAACGATTTCCACGAGTTGGCAGGCGGCGGGCCAGGCCGGGTCGCGGGGGGCTTCCTGGGCGAAGGCAAGTGCAGGGCTGGCAAATCCTAACCAGGTTAGGATTCGGAGAACATTGCGGGACATGGTCGAATGTCGTGAATGGTCGACTCGTAGGGGCAACCCTTGCGGTTGCCCTCAGCGGTTAGGAATCCAGACGCCACGGGCAACCGCAAGGGTTGCCCCTACGAGAATTAATTTTTCCCAAAAACCGCCCGAATCGCCTCCAAATACGCAGTCCCATGTTTCGTGTCGGGCAGGAGGTAACTGCCTTCCGTCCACTCGTTCCAGGCGTTGATGGTCAGGATTTTCGGCTGCGTGCCCGCCCGGTCGAGGTGGGTTCTGGCCCGCTGGAGGGCGTCGCGGAAGGCAGCGGGGGTGTTGTCGGTGAAGGCTGACATCCAGGGGTAGCCCCGGTTGGCATAAGCGTCGGATTGCAGGCAGCGCGGAGAGGCGTCCCAGCCCATCGACACGTTGGGAAAGTACGGCGCGGGGCGGAATTGCCGGTCAAACTCCCCCCAGGCCCGTTCGTTCGCGGCCAGCGCGTCGGCGTAGTTCATCGTCGGGAAGCTTTCTTTCGGCGGCGTGTAGTGGTGGACGTAGCAGTACGAGGTCACGCTGGCCGGGGCGACGGCCCTGAAAATGGCTTCGGGATTTTTCAGCGACTGCTCCCAGGGAAAGCCCGACAGCGCCCCGGCGTTGAAGCCCCAGGCCATCACGTTGAGGTGGAGGCCCGGAAAACCCGCCGCTTTGGTTTTTTCCTCAAAGCGCCGCAGCGCCGCCACGGCCTTGTCGAGTGAACCGAAGCCGTTGATGAACGTGCCGATTTCGTAAATCGAAAAGTAGGGCTTGCCGTCGAGCTTCCAGTAGTTGGGCTGGCGGAAGTAGGTGGCAATGACGTAGTCGGTCAGGCGTTCCCAGGTTTCGGCGGAAACCTCGCCTTCGGTGAGTTTTTCGGGGCGGTTCGTGAACGGGGCCGGGTGAATGTTGAGCCAGTCGTGGTTGGCCCACATCAGGGCGAACTTCAGGCGATTGCGGTTGGGGGCATTCAGAAAACCGTCTTCGAGCTGGCCGTGAAGGTATCGGTTGCCCGGCACCTGCTCGTACCAGTACCAGTCGTAAATGAAGGCGTCGATGCCGTGGTCGGCGGCGAGGTCGATTTCTTTGGCCGCCCAGGCGGGGTCGCTTTCGTCGAAATACCCCCAGGCGGGCACCTTCGGCTGCTCGTGACCGGAAAAGCGGGGTTTGGCCGCCTTGACCAGGTCCCACTCCGTCCAGTCCTGCCCGTGCCAGGCTTCGTTGGCCGCGTCGCGGTGGTAGTTGGGGAAGTAGTACACGGCCACCTGGTAATCGGCGGATGGGGCCGGGGCCGTTTGCGCGCGGGTCGGCAAGCCGACGAACAGCACGAACATTGAAACCAGGGGAAAACTTTTCATGCGTGAAAAAACGAAAGCCCGAAACAAGCGGAAAGCACCAGGTGCCGCAACCTGACCTGTCGGTTACTTCACCAGCCGCACCCGGACGTTGCCAATTGCCCAAAATTCCTTGTCCTTCATTCGGGCGGTGTAGAGCAGCGTGAAAGTGCCGTCGGGTTCGGGCACCAGGCCGAGCGGCGTGCGCACGTCGGCGGCCCAGTTGGTTGCCGGGCGGCTCTGCACGATGAGCGCCTTGCCCTGAGGCCAGTGGATGCCGTCTTTTGATACGCTGTAGCCCACGGTGTTGTCGGGGCGAGCGGGGTACTCGGGGTAGGCGGGCCAGTTGCTGGTGTCGTACACGGCCAGGTACTCGCCGGTGGGCAGGCGCAGCACGATGGGGTTTTCGATGAACAGCGTTTCGATGCCCGAGGGATTCTCGGCGGTCACCCGCTGCCACTTCGTCTCGAACAGGCTTTTGCCCGTGGCCACGCCCACCCGCCAGGGCGAGGGCGGGTGGTGGTTGCGGCTGCCGTGGAGCGTGACCCACTGCGAGCCGTTGCCCACCGGGTACGGAAAAAACGAATCCAGCCCCTGCTGCCCTTCCCAGTCCTGCGAGTTGGCGTCGGGTTTCATCGCGATTTCGGCGTCCTGGTACGGCCCACCGATGCCCGCCCGGCCGGGGGTCTGCGACACGGCCCGCCACACGACGCCCTCGTAGTCGAGGTTGAGCACCTCACCCTGTTCGGGATTACCGCCCCGGTAGGCGATGTAAAAAAGCTGCCAGCGGGCCGTTTTTTCGTCGAAAACAATCGCCTGCATCCAGGCCTCGGCCTTGTGATTGAGGTGCGAGCGGCCCGGCACGTTGGCGATGGCCGTGCTTTGGCGAGTCCAGCGCCGGGCGTCGGGGCTGGTCCAGTGGCCGATGCGCATGTCGAGGTGATGGCGGCCGTACATCTCGGAGATGAACAGGTGGTACGTGCCGCCTTCCTTGAGCGTCACGCCGGTTTCAAACCCCGACCGGATGTCGCCCAGCCCGGCGTAATCGGGGCCGATGAGGGGGCCTTCGGATTCCTCGATCAGTTCGAGCCGCTGCGGGAAGCGGTTGCCGCGCCGGTCAAGCTGGTAGTTTTGGGCGAACGGGAGGAGGGGAAAAAGGAGGAAGGCGAACAGGGAAAGGGATTTTTTCATCGTAAAATAGAAAAGGTTATCGTCCCAACTCGGCCCACACGGGCCGCAGGTCGAGCAGGTACATCTGCCGCCCGTTGCCGCCGTGGGTCGAGTCGATGCAGACGAAGTTGCCGTCGTTGCTGGCGCGGGGGTGCAGGTCGCAGCGCCACTCGCCCACGTAGCTGGTGCCCGCCGGGAAGCGCCCCAGGTCGAGGCGCCGGTCGGTGGGCAGGTGGTAGAGGTAGGGCACCTGGTCGCGGTTGCCGTTGGGTTGGGCGTAATTGTCGTTGAGGAGCCACTCGTTCGGTCCGTCGCCACGGTTCCGCCCCGGCAGGTAGGTCTGGTGGCCGTTGACGGGCATTTTGTCGGTTTTAATCGGCTCGATTTTCCCGGTTTTGTCTTCCAGCAGGTAAAACGCCTGCGGCATCCCGGCGGGGCGCGTGTAGGCGCAGATGTGCGTCGGGTCACGCCAGACGAAGTGTGAGGTGAAGCCCGACGGGTCGATGATGAAGCGGTCGGAGCCGTCGGGGTTGACGGTAAACATCCGCGTCACGAAGTTCGTCCGGGCCATCACCTGCCGGTCTTCCAGGGCTTTGCGCCAGCGGTGCAGGAACGTAATCCGGCTCCCGTCGGTGTTGACGAGCAGGTGGTTAAACCAGTGGAAATTGTCGGCCACCGAGTCCCCGTTGTGCGGCAGCGCGGCGGCTTCGGCCAGCGACATCAGCAGCCGGGAGTCCCCCGTTTTCAAATCCAGACGGTACAGCCCGATGGGCGCGGGGGCTTTTTCGTCAAAAAACGGGTCGGGAATGCCCGCGTAGCCGTAGCCGGGGCGCAGGTGCTGGATGCGGTTGAATTCGGTGCCCACGGCCCAGCGCCCGTCGGGACTCAGGGCGTAAATCGCCCTGGGCAGCGTGCGGATTTTCCCCGAAAACACGTCCACCACCCGGCTGACGTAGTGGTCGCCTTCCCGACCGCCCGCGGCCCGGTCGTTGTAAATGATTTCGGAGCGGGAACCGGGAATCCACTGCACCATGCAGCCCTGCTGCCAGCCCCAGGCCCGGCTCTGGCCGAGTTTGCGCCAGGAGCCTTCCTTCCGAAGGTCAATCATCCCGATTTCAACGACGTCGTCGGCGGCGGGCGAGCGGCCTTCAAAACCAACTTTCATGCCCAGCACGTAGCGGTTGGTGGGGTCGAACTGGAGCTTGTCGTAGTACCCGAACCAGTGGAAGCCCGGTCCGCTGGTCAGCGCCCGTACGGGCACGTCGAGCGGTCGGCGGCGGCCACCGGGCAGGGTCAGGATGAGGGGCAGGGTTTTGAGGAAATCGCGGCGTTGCATGGTGCGGGAGAGGAGAACGTTTTTCCGGTAAAGCCAAAAAGCGCATGGGCCTACCGAAGGCGGCGGGCATTTGTCAGCCCAACACTTCCACCGCGCTGGTCTGGTAAAACCGGCGGTCGCTGAAAATGTCCGACCAGGGGCGGGTGTCCGGAAACTGCTCCGGCAGAAAATGCTGCAACAGCCCGAAGGTGCCCACCGCCGCCAGCAGGTAGTGCGGGTGCAGGGCCAGGAGCGCATCGCGGTGGATTTGCCAGTAGTCCACGACGCCCTCGGCGTAGTGGCTCACGGCCCGCTGCACGGCGTCGCGGCGGTAGTGGGGTAGCTGCCGACCGGCAAACTTCAGGGCGTAGAGCGCGTCGAGTTCGAGGTAGCTCATGCGGTTCACGTCGGTGGTTTGCAGCCAGCGGCCGTTGGGCAATTGCAGAGCCAGCACGCTGTCGACGAGGCGTTCGGGGTACCGAAACGTCCGCCCGTGGTGCTCGTACATGGGCAGGATGTGGACGCTCCCGCCCAGGGGCTGGTGCCGGTCGGCGTGGGGCACGCCCCGGCGCCACCAGCCCGTGCGTTTGTCGAGGTGGGCGTCGAGCCAGGCAAAGACCGCTTCCCGCCACGCGTCGGTACACCGCCGACTCAGGCTGAAGCAGTGCATTCCGCCCCAGAACAGGTGCGAGGCCGTCCACTGCGCGGCCCAGTCGATGGTTTCGAGCCAGGGGGCCACCTTTTCGGGCGTGTCGAAGGGTTCGTAGAGGCGGTTCGGAAACGCCTGTTTCCCACCCAGCACTCCCAGCGCCCCGATGACCATGCCATTGGCGTGGAGGGGCGAGTGGCCGAAGGTATCCTCGTAGCTGCCGTCGCGGCGGTAGCGGTTGGCGAACGAATTCAGGTGGCCCACCCACTCGGTGCGCTGTCGCTCGGTGAGGGAAGTTTTGAGGTCTTCACCCATCACCGCGCGCATTTGGGCCACGTCGCAGGCGGCGTAGAAATCGGGGCGTTTGCCCACCCCGCCCCGGTAACTGCCGTAGGGGCCGCTGGGGTCGAGCAGGCGCTCCAGGTGCTGGCCGATGGTTTGGCGGACGGCGGTCAGCGAGACTTTCCGGCGTCCCGGAAAAAAAGCGGGGACGGCCAATCCGGCCGTCGAAAGCAGGAAGGTGCGGCGTTGCATGGGTGGAAAAGAACGGACTTCCAAGGTGGAAGTCCGTTACTCAATGAAACCTATGAAAAAACTTGAATCGTAGGGGCGGTGCTTGCCTCCGCCCTTGCGCCTTCCGAACCAACCGCCGTGGGCGGAGGCAAGCACCGCCCCTACGATTCAGTACCCCGGATTCTGCTTCAGGTTTGTGGGGTTTTTCTGTACTTCCAGGAACGGAATCGGAAACAGCGTGGCGAAGGTGGGCACCTTCGTGTTCTGCGTGTTGCGGTTCACGTCGTTTTTGGCGTAGTACGCGTCCATGACCGGCTGGAGGCGACCCGTGCGCACGAGGTCAAACCAGCGGTGGCCCTCCATGCTGAGTTCGAGGCGACGCTCGGTTTCCACCGCCAGCCGGAACTCGGCCTGACTCAGGCCCGTACGGTCGGGCAGTCCGGCCCGCTTGCGCACCTGGTTGAGCACGGTCAGGGCGGGGGCGGTCTGGCCCCCTTCGTTGAGGGCCTCGGCGTACATCAGCAGCACGTCGGCGTAGCGGATGACCAGCCAGTCGTTGTCGGCGTCGAACGGCCCGGTGGGCACGTCGATGTATTTCCGGGTGTAAAAAAACCGGTCGCGCACCACGCCCACCGAGGTGGTCCGGCGGAGGTCGGCGGCGTCGAAGGCCGCCGCCAGGTCGGGCGTCACCTGGCTGTGGCCCTGGGCTTCGCCGACGGCCACGATGCTGGTGCCCGAGAGGGAGTTGTGCGTGGCGAAGCGGTTGGTGAACGGACTGCCCTCGCCGAGGTTGCCCTTCGTGTACTGCACCGCCAGCACCACCTCGGCGTTGTTGCCGTTGTCGGCCCGGAACAGGTCCGCGTAGTTGGGCAGCAATGTGTACGTGCCCGCGTCGATGACTTCCTTCAGTTTGGCGGCGGCTTCGGGCCATTTTTTCTGAGTGAGGTACACTTTGCCCAGCAGCGCCTTCGCCGCTCCTGCCGTCACCCGGCCCAGGTCGGCGCGGGGGTAGGTGGCGGGCAGCACTTTCTCGGCGTCGCCTAAATCCTTCGTGATTTGTTCGTACACCTTCGCGGTGGTTTCGCGGCTGAAGGCGTAGAGGTCGTCCACCGACGTGACTTCGCTCGTTACCAGGGGCACGTCGCCAAAAAACCGCACGAGGTTGAAGTAGGCCAGCGCGCGCAGGGCTTTCAGTTCGCCCACGTAGCGGGCCTTCAACGTGGCATCCATCGGGACGGCGTCGATGCGGGTCAGGGCAATGTTGCTCCGGGCCACGGTGGCGTACAGATTTCCCCACAGCCCGTTGAGCGCCGCCTGCGTGGGCGATACGGGCAGCACGTCGTAATCGCCCCAGCCGGTGCCGATGGCTTCGGGGGGTGTGTAGGTGTTGTCGGTGCTGATTTCGGTGAAGATGAACAGGTCGTTGTAGGTGCCTTGCAGGGAAGCGTAGGTGGCAATGACGGCCCCGTCCATGTCGGCTTTGGTTTTGTAGTACGAAGCCGTGCTGATTTGAGTGGGCGGCACGAGGTCGATGAACTGGTCGGAGCAGCCCATTGCGGCGAGCAGAAGCAGGGCCAGGCAGGCGCGGGAAGTGGTTCTATTTTTCATGAAAAAAGTGGTCTTTCGTTGAAAAAAGTGCGGTCAGAAGCCCACGTTCAGCCCCACCGTCACCGTGCGCGGGATGGGGTACGTGCCCTGGTCGATGCCCAGGGCGTTGACGTTTTCGCCCTGTTGACTCACCTCGGGGCTGTAGCCGAAGTACTTTGAAAAGGTGGCCAGGTTCTGGGCGCTCACGTAAATCCGGGCGCTCTGGAGGCGGGCTTTCTGCACCAGTCCCAGCGGCAGCGCGTAGCCCAGGGTGACGTTTCGGATGCGGAAAAACGAGGCGTCGTAGATGAATCGCGACGAAAACTCCCGGATGCCGCCTTCCACGGTGTTGGTCGTCACGCGGGGCGTGATGCCGTCGCCGGGCTGTTCGGGTGAGCGCCAGCGGTTGAGCATCAGCCCGGTGGCGTTGACCCGGCCCGTGAAGGTATTCTCAAATCGCAGCACGGCGTTGGTGATGTCGCCGCCCTGCACCCCCTGCATGATGACGTTGAGGTCAAAACCCCGGTACCGCAGCGTGTTGGTGATGCCGTAGGTGAAATCGGGCTGCGAATTGCCGATGGTGGTGATGTCGTCGGTGGTGATGCGGCCGTCGCCGTTGAGGTCGCGGTACTTCGGGTCGCCGGGTTTCCCCGTCACTCCGTTCCACTTCGGTCCGGCGTCGGCTTCGCTCTGGTTTTGGAAAATCCCGTCGAGCACGTACCCGTACAGGTCGCCGAGCGGACGGCCTTCACTGATGCGGTGGGTGTTGTTCCACCCGAAAATCGGCGTGTTGATAATCGTCTGTCCGTTGACGAGCGCCGTGACGAGGTTGCGGTTGAACGACACGTTCAGGTTGGTCGTCCATTGCAACGCCCCGCCGCTGCGGGTGTTTTGGGTGGTCAGTCCCAGTTCAAGGCCCCGGTTGCGGATGTTGCCGATGTTGGTCACGTAGCTGGCCGAAAACCCGTTGATGGTCGGGATGGGCCGCGAGCTGATGAGGCCGTTGGTGTTGCGCTCGTAGTAGTCGGCGGTGAGGTAAATCCGGTCCTGGAGCAGCCCCACTTCGAGGCCCAGGTCGGTTTGGCGGTTGGTTTCCCAGGTCAAATCACTGTTGGCAAAGCCGTTGGGCCGCAGGCCAATCACCCGCGTACCGCCGAGGGAGTAGTTGTCCACCCCGACGGTGGCCACCCAGGGGAAATCACCGATTTCAAAATTGCCGGTTTTGCCGTAACTGGCCCGGAGTTTCAGTTCGCTCAGCCAGGTCACGTTTTGGAGAAACGGCTCGCCCGTGACCCGCCAGGCCGCCGACACCGACGGAAACAGCGCAAACCGGGCGTTGGGGCCGAAGCGCGACGACCCGTCGCGGCGCAGCACCGCCGTGAGCAGGTACTTGTCGGCGTAGTTGTAATTGAGCCGCCCGATGTACGACACCAGCGCCCAGACGCTTTTGCCCGCGTTGGAAAACACGTCGGACGACCCCGAAATGTACGGCACCAGGTCGTTGGTGTAGGTACCGGGGCGGCTCTGAATGACGTTGAATTCCGACGTGTTTTTCTGGGCTTCCACCCCGGCCAGGGCGGTCAGGCGGTGTTTGCCGAGCGTTTTGGTGTACGTCAGCGTGTTCGTCCAGACCCAGTTGAGGGTTTTGTTGAGCGACTGGTGCCCGGCGATGCTCGTCACGTTGGGCGTGGTGACGTTGGCGGTCTGGTAGTCGAGGTTGGAAATGACCGAGTTGCGGTAGGCGTTGCGCACCTGGTTGAGCGTGGCCCCACCAAGCGAGGAGTTCAGCGCCAGCCCGTCGAGCAGCGTGAAATCGAGGCCCATCCGGCCCCAGAGGCGCGTTCCGTCGGTGCGGTCGTGGTACTGCTCCAGGTTGGCGAGGGGGTTGAAAATGTTTTGCAGCACGAACGAGCCCGTCAGACCGGGGTCGATGTTGGGCTGGCCGTAGTCGCCGTTGGCGTAGCGCACCGGAATCAGCGAGGGCATCACGATGGCCCCCGACACCGAGGGCGGCAGGGTGATGCCACCGATGAGGCCGCTGTTGCTCACCTGCCCGGAGTTGGCCCGCTGGTTGGTGGTGGCGTACGAGGGCGTCAGGTCGAGGTTCAGGCGCAGGCGGCGGCTCAGGTTGGCGTCGAGTTTCACGTTGAGGTTGAAGCGCTCGAAGTCGTTGCCGACGATGATGCCGCCCTCGCGGAAATACGCCCCCGACACCGCGTAGCGCACGGACTCGGAGCCGCCCGTGGCCGCAAGCTGGTAGTTGCTGACTTTCCCGGCCTGAAAAATCACGTCCTGCCAGTCGGTATTGGCCCACTTCGAGGGGGCGCTGAACACGGCGGGGATGGCCACGTTGCCCGCCCGGTAGGCTTCGGTGGCGTAATCGACGAATTCCTGCGAATCGAGCAGCCGCATTTTTTTCGCCACCTGCGCCACGCCCGTGAAGGCGTTGAAATCGAAGCGGGTTTTGCCCGCCTGGCCACGTTTGGTCGTCACGACCACCACGCCGTTGCCGCCCCGGGAGCCGTAGATGGCCGCCGCGGCGGCGTCCTTCAGCACGTCGATGCTCTGGATGTCCGACGGATTGAGGGTGTTGAAAAACGAAGCGTCGTTGAACGGGTACCCGTCGATGACGTATAGCGGGTTGTTGGAGGCCGACAGCGACCCCGTGCCCCGGATGCGGATGACCGGGGCCGCGCCGGGCGCGCCGTTGGCCTGCTGCACGTACACGCCGGGCAACTGCCCCGCCAGGGCCTGGGCGGGGTTGGAAATGGGCAAATCCTTGATTTGGGTGGAATTGATGGAGGCCACCGACGTGGACAAATCTTTCTTGGCCTGGGTGCCGTACCCCACCACGACTACCTCGCTCAGGCCCTGCACGTCGGTTTTCATCGTCACGTCCACCGTCGTGCGGTTGCCCACGGCGATTTCCTGCCGCTCGTAGCCCACCGACGAGAACATCAGCACGGCGCTTGCGTCGGGCACGGCCAGGCGGTAGGTCCCGGTGCCGTCGGTGGTGGTGCCTCGGGTGGTGTTTTTGACCGAAACATTCACAGCAGGAATTCCCGCTCCGGCTTCGTCGGTCACGCGGCCCGACACGGTCACGTCGGCGGGTTGCGACGCGGTGGGCAGGGCGGTGCTGGTTTCCACCGGCGCGGGGCGGGGTTCCGCCGGAGCCGCGAGGCCCGACTGCCCCGGCACGGGGGCGGGTGGCGGTCCATCCGGCTTTTCCAGGGGTGTGACGAGGTACGAGTTGCTTTTCAACTTCCGAAACGTCAGCCGGAAGGGCTTCAGCACAGCCTCAAGTTGACGCTCCAGGTTGCCCGAAGACCGCAACGGGTTAGGCGAAACCCGGTCAGGAGTGACCATCAGCCCTTCGACGGTGGTTTCTTCGAACAGAATGTTCACGCCCCGGCTGCGGCCCCACTCGTTGAGCACGTCCTTGAGTTTGCGCTCCGCCGGGGCGGCGGGGCGGGCGGCAGGGGCCTGCCGGGCCGAAGCCAGTTGCTGGGCGCGCAGGGGCAACAGGCCCGTGGTCAGGGCCACCAGCAGCCCCAGGATGCGCAGGCCGGGAAGTACAGGATGTTTCATGGGAACAGGTTTAGAAAATTAGGGTTGGGAAACCGGTTGAATCGTCACGCCGTCGTTGTCCTCCTCCACCCGAAACCGGAGCAGTTCGCCCAGCGCATCGAGCAGTTCGTCGGCTTCCTCGGCCTGAAACACCCCCGACACCCGCCGCTCGGCCAGGGTCGAATCGGCGATGCGGACGGTCAGGCCGAAGTGCTCGCGGATGAGGTCGCCGATGTCGGCCAGGCGGGTTTGGTCGAAGGTGAAGCGGTGTTCTTTCCAGGCGGCGAAGCGGGCGGGGGTGGCTGTTTTGCGGCGCTCCAGCCGACCCGCGCCGTCGAGGGCCACCCAGTCGCCGGGGCGCATGAGCACCTGCCGACCGGGTTGGTAAGTCACCTTCACGCTCCCCCAGTTGAGCACCACCCGGCGGCGAACGTCGCGGGCGTAGAGCACGAACTCGGTGCCGAGGACTTCCACCGAAAAATCGCTGCTTGTTTTGACGACAAACCGCCGGTGGTCGGGCAGGTGCCTCACGCTGAATTCGGCCTCGCCGTCGAGCCGCACCTCGCGGGTGCGGCTGCCGAAGCCCCAGCGCGGCACCCGCAGCGCGGAGTTGGCGTTGAGGGTCGCCGTGCTGCCGTCGGGGAGAGCGAAGGCGCGGGTCTGGCCGTAGCCGGTGCGGTGGGTTTCGTAGAAAATGACGTCGCGGCCCAGCCACCCGCCCGCCAGGAGCAGCAGGGCCACCGACGCAGCCCAGAGCCAAGCCGTGCGGAAACCGCGGGAGCGGTAAACCGTTGAAACGGTTTCGTCCGCCACCGGTTCGGGCGTTTGCAGGGCCGTGCGGAAGCGGCTCAAGGCGGCGTCCACGTCGGCGGGGTACTGGGGGTGTCGGCGTTCCCAGTCGTCGAGGGCGAGGTAGAAAGCCGCCTGGTTTTCGGGATGCCGCACCCACCCGGCCAGCCATTGCCGTTGCAGGGCGGTGCTTTTTCCGTCGAAAAAATCATCCAGCAGGCTCTGGGGCAGCGGTTCGGGCATGGCCGGTTGGGGGAGTTTATCGGTACGACACGCGGAGGGTGGGGAGACCCCACGCGGGGGTGGGAAAATTTTGGTAAATTCTCGTAGGGGCAACCCTTGCGGTTGCCCGTGGCGTCGTTGGAATGCAACCGCTGAGGGCAACCGCAAGGGTTGCCCCTACGAGAAGAAAAATAGCAAAACCGCCAGCCACTCCCCACCCAACCCCGCCCTGAGCCGATTCAGCGCCCGGCTCACCAGGTGCTCGACGGCCTTCACGCTGATGTTCAACTCAGCGGCGATGTCGGCGTAGCGCTTGCCTTCGTAGCGGTGGAGCAAAAACGCCCGGCGCGATTGCGGCGGCAGGGCCGCGATTTCGGCGTCGAGGCGCTGGGTCAGGTCGTGGAAATGGAGCAGGGCTTCCGGAGTTTCGGGGTGGATGAACGCCTCCTCGTCGGGGCCTTCGAGGGGGCGGGTTTGGGCCAATTCGTAGCGCAGGTGGTTGAGGGCGCGGTTGCGCACGGCCCGGTAGAGGTAGGCCCCGTAGCAGGTGGTGACCCGCTCGTGGGCGCGGGTTTTCCAGAACGTCAGAAAAACGTCGGAAACGAGGTCTTCGGCCACCGGTTTCGAGAGCACCAGCCGCACGGCGTGGCTGCACAGGTTGGCGTAGTACCGGCGATAGAGCAGTTCACAGCCCAGTTGCGGCTCCTGAGCGAAGGCCCGGCGAATGAAGAGTTCGGGGTCGTCGGGGCGGACGGTCTCGTCGGTTGTCGGCTCGGGTTGAGGCCGGGCCGGGTCGGGTTCGGAAACAGGCAACCGACGGAGCATCGCGGGGGGAGCGTTTGGGGTGCATTGCTACGACAAGTTTGCATTATTTTACCCCACGCGGCGCGCCTAATTTTTTCCGAAACCAAAAAACCGTCGGCTCAGGGCGCGGCCAGCAGCCGCACCGGCCCCAGCAGCCCCGACGGCACCGGTTCGGCGCGGCTGGCGTCGAAGGGCCGGTAGCGGATGTCCACGAGGTTGATGTCGTAAAATTTCTTCCAGGGTACTTTTTTCTGGTCGAGAAACCGCACGCGGTTGGCCGAGAGGTTGGTCACGCGGATTTCCAGCGTGTTTTCGGCCCGCAGCACGCCGGATGGCACCGCCACCCGGAAGGGCAGGCACCAGGCCGTGCCCAGGTCGCGGCCGTTGAGGCGCACCTCGGCCACCTCGCGCACGTCGCCCAAATCGAGGGTCAGGGCCTCGTTTTTCGGAAAATTCCGGGGCAGCGAAAACCGCAGCGTGTACCGCCCCGTGCCGCTGAACCAGCCCGTGGTCGTGTCGCCCGGCAGCACCCAGGAGCGGAGCGCGGGCAGGGTTTGGGGGGCGGGCCGGTACGGCGCGCCGTCGGGGAAGTCGAGGTGCCAGGGGCCGGTGAGCGTCAGCGGAGCGTGCTTTGCCGCCGGGCGCTTCGCCACGGGCTGCGCTTTTCCGGGAAAAATCGTCAGGAACAGCGATTCCCCCGGTTCGAGCCGGATGCCGACGTGGTCGGTGGTGACGGGCAATTCTTCGGTGCGGTCAGCGAGCGGGTCGTAACGCCGCGCCCGCGTCTGGCGGGGGTCGCGGTGGATTTGCACCGAGTCGGTGGCGGCGCGGTCGGTGAGGTTGGCGATGAAATACACCAGGCTGTCGCCGCTTTTCCGCCGGATGAACGAAAGCCGCGAACGGGGCACGAAGCCTTCGGGCTGTCCGCCGCTCCACCACAGTTGGCCCACCAGGTCACGGTTCAGGTTGGGCACGACGGACACCGAAGGCTGCGCCCGCACGTCCTGCATCAGTCGTTGCACCTGAGCGTTGCGCCGTTCGACCTCCCGAAAACCGGGGGCGAGCGCGGGTGTTTTCCCGACGAAAACCACGGTGCCCCCCTGCCGGGCCAGGTCGAGCAGGCGCTGGGCGGTGGCTTCGGGCAGGTAGGTTGTTTCGGGCACCACCAGCACCCGGTAGCGGCCTCCGGCGGCGAGCAGTTGCCCGCCCGGACCCGCGCGCAGGTCGGTCAGTTGCCGGTCCGAGACGTAATCAAACCCCAGGCCGTTGCGGGTGAGGTACTCGCCCAACCGCCCGAAGGGCAGGGGCAAGAGCCACCGGTCCACGTGGTGGACTTCCAGTTGGTGAATGCCGCCGCCCGATTTGGCCGGTTTCGCCCACAAATCGTGCATCGGAAAATACACGAGCACGTGGTTGTCGGGCTGGGTGGCTTGCAGGCGGGTTTGGCAGCGTTCGACGTAGCCCGTCAGCAGGGGCAGGTGGCGGTAAAAATGCGAGGTCGGGCCGTAGTGCGTCGAGGCGTAAAACAGCCAGCCGGGCCACTTCTCGGCGGCGGGCGAGTAGGTGGTGCCGTGGAAAAAAATATGGTTGATGCCCGCCGCGAAGAGCTCGTCCACCTGCGGTTTGATTTGGGAAAGCGACACCTTGAAATGGTCGGCCAGCCAGGTGGTGGTTTCGCTGCTGACGAGGGGTTTGCCCGTCAGGTGCGCCGCCGAGGAAGCGAATTTCATGGCCAACGGGTTCGGCGTGCCGAAGCGGTCCGGCTCGTAGCCCTCGTCCACCCGCAGGCCGGGGATGGGGAAACGGCTGGAGCCGAAGGACTCGGTTTCGGGGATGTCGGCCAGGGCGTAGAGGTCGAGCAAATTGCCCGGCGAGCCGTGGGCCTGGTTGCGGGTGAGGTAGCCGTGGGCGCGTGCCCAGCCCGTCCACGTTTCGGTGAAGCCCTCGCGGAGCAGGTCGGCGAGGGTTTCGTGGTAGTCCTGCTTCACGCGCACCGAGGCATCGCTGCGCGTCGTGTCGAGGAACGCGGCGAGTTGGTCGGCCAGGTCGTAGCCCCGGCGGGTTTTGAATTCCTGAAGAAAGTTTTCCGAAAAATTCGCCCCGAAGGCTTCGTAGGAATCGTTGTACACGGCCCTCGGCCGGTCGGGCAGCCGGGCCAGCGTGGAGTCGAAGCGGACGAGGTAGCGTTGCAGGGCGGGCCTGTCGAAGGGGTCCACCACCGGCCCTTCGCCGCCGGGGGCGGGGCGTTTCACTTGCTGGCCCGTCGGCACGGCGACCAGTTTCCCGTCGCGCACCGCCCATTTTTTGGCGGCCATGTCCGCCGTCACGTTCGGCCCGCCGAAGGGCCAACCCGTGCCGGTGGTCAAATCGACGCCGAGGCCGAGCCGCTTCGCCTCGCGCACGGTGTGGCCGAAGGCCGCCAGCCAGTTTTCGCCCAAAAACGGCAAAAACTGGTTTTCGTACCCCTTCACCCCGTAAATCGGGATGACGTGGACGCCGCCGAGGCCCGCCGCCCTGAACTGCTCCAACTGGCGCGTCAGGTCGGCGGGGTTGACGGCACTGCCCATCCACCACCAGAAGGTCCAGGGTTTCGCAGTGTTTGGGGCGGTTTGGGCCAGGGCGGCGGGGCTGGCGAGGAGAATGAGGAGAAGGGTTTTTCGGAAAAAAGAGCGGAACATGGCGACGTTGAACACCCGGAAAAAACACCGGCCCGACCGGAGGCCAGGCCGTGTCTGGTAAACTAAACCTATGAAATTGCCGTCAATACCCAGGATTTTGGATGAGTTTCGTGGGGTTAAGGTCCACCTGGAACTTGGGCAGGGGAAACAGCAACCGGAACTCCTGGAGGCTGGCGCCCTGGCCTACCTGGTCGTTGTCACCCGCCCAGCGCTGGTAGTGCGCGTTCATGACCGTGGTGAGGCGGCCCGTGCGGAGCAGGTCAAACCAGCGGTGGCCTTCGTGGTAAAGTTCGAGCCGCCGCTCGCGCTCGATGACCTGCCGGAGGTCGGCCTGGGTGGTGGCGGTGAGGGCGGGCAGCCCGGCGCGGGCGCGCACCTGATTCAGCGGAATCAGCGCGTCGGCGCTGTTGCCGCCTTCGTTGAGGGCCTCGGCCAGCATGAGCAGCACGTCGGCGTAGCGGAGCACGTACCAGTCATTGCCGGCGTCGTCGGCCACGGTGATTTTCGGGTCGAAATACTTCTTCGTCACGTAGTACAGCCGCGTGCCGCGGGCGCTGTCGACGGTGGCAAAGCGCCGGTCGCCGGGGGTGAAGGCCTGCCGCAGGTCGGTGGTCATGTGGAAAAAGCCCCGGCCAATGCCCCCTGCCGCCAGAAAGGTTTTGCCGGGCGTCGGTTCGTTGGGGGCCACGTCGCCGCCAAACGGACTGCCCATGCCCGGCGCGGCGCGGGCGTACTGCACCTTGAAGATGTCTTCGGGCGTGCTGGCGAGGTCGGGGTTGAACAGCCCGGCGTAGTCGGCCACGAGTGAGTACGTGCCCGAACTGGTCACTTCGCGGAGTTTCGTCACGGCGGGTCCGTACTGCCGCTGGGTCAGCAGCACTTTGCCCAGCAGGGCTTTGGCGGATCCGCTGGTGGCCCGGCCCACGTCGTTGTTGGTCGCGTAGGCGCGGGGCAGGTCGGTTTCGGCCACCTGCAAATCGGCCAGGATTTGCGCGTACACCTCCGCCGAGGGCGTGCGGCCAAACTCAAACGCCTGGCTGGGCGTGGTGAGTTGGTTGAGCACGAGGGGCACGTCGCCGAACACACGCACGAGGTTGAAGTACATCAGCCCCCGCAGAAACCGGGCTTCGGCCACGTAGCGTTTCCTGAGGGTTTCGTCGTAACTGACCGCCGCGCTTTTGTCAATGATGACGTTGGCGAGGGCGATGATACTGTAGCTGGCGTCCCAGAAGCCCGACACGAGGCCGTTGGTGGCGGTAGTCTGGGCTTCGTTGATGTTGATCAGGTTGGTGTTGTTGTTGGTGCGCCAGTTGTAGGCGTCGTCGGTGGCCACGTCGCCCAAGGCGTACCAGTTGCGGTAGGTGGCCCGCAGCGAGGCGTAGGCCGCCACCAGCCCCTGGTCGAAATCGCTGGCCCGCTGGTAAAACGAGGCTTCGTTGAAGCTGTCCACGGGCCGCAGGTCGAAAAATTTGTCGGAACAGGCAGTCAGGCCCAGCCCCAGGAGGAGCAGGCAGGCGGCCAGTCGGGTGTAATTTTTGAGAATCGTTTTCATGATTTTTCAGTCCCCCTCCGGGGGTTGGGGAGTTAGAAACCGAGGTTGAGGCCGAAGGAGAGGTTGCGCGTAACGGGGTACGTACCCATGTCGATGCCGTTCTGCGTGGCGTTGTCGCCGTAGAGGTTGGGTTCGGGGTTGTAGCCGACGTACTTCGTGAGTGTCAGCAGGTTTTGGCCCGTCACGTACACCCGCGCCGATTGCAGGAAGGCCCGCCGGACGAGCGCCGCCGGGAGGGTGTAGGCCAGGGTGACGTTCCGCAGCCGCAGGAAACTGGCGTCGTAGAGGTAGCGGGCGTTGGGGCCGATGTTGGAGCCGAGCGTGAGCGAACCGGCGCGCTGGTTGAGGCCGTCGCCGGGGTCTTGCTCGCTGCGCCAGCGGTTGAGGGCCGTGGTGCCCGCGTTTTCGAGGTTCCGGTGCAGCGACAGGCCCCGTTCGAGGGCGTTGACGATCTTGCCCCCCTGCACGCCCTGAAGCACAAAACTCAAGTCAAAACCTTTGTAGGCCAGGGAGTTCGTGAGGCCGTAGGTGAAATTTGCCTGGTAGTTGCCCACGAAGGTCATGTCGTTGATGTTGATGGTGCCGTCGCCGTTCACGTCCCGGAACCGCAAATCGCCGATGTTCTGGGCACCGAGTTTGGGCAGCGTATTCAACTGCTCCTGGTTGTTGAACGTCCCCACCACTTCGTACAGGTACATGTCGCCCATGGGCCGGCCCACGAGGTTGCGCACCACCTGCCCCCAGTCGCCGCCGATTTCACCCCCAAACTGGTTGGGCAGTTGGGTCTGGCCGGGGGCCAGCCGGGTGATTTCGTTGCGATTGCGCGAGAGGTTCACGTTCAGGTTCCAGCGGAGACCGTTGTTCTGACCGGGGAGAATCACCGCGTCGAGGGTCAGTTCAAAGCCTTTGTTTCGGATGTTGCCCACATTTTGCAGCACCGAACCGGCAATGCCGTTGATGCTCGGAATGGGCGCGCTCAGGATGGCGTTGCTGTTGCGGACGTAGTAATCGGCCGTCAGCAGCAGGCGGTTGTTGAGGAAGCCGAAGTCAAGCCCCACGTCCGTCTGCTTGTTTTTCTCCCAGGCCAGTTCGCTGTTGGTGAAGCCGTTGAGCCGGTAGCCCAGCACGCGCGCGTCGGTCGCGCCGCCGAAGCTGTAGAACGTACTGCCCACCGACCCGACCCAGGGATAGTAGCCGCCGGGAAGCTGGTCGTTGCCGGTTTCGCCGTAGCTGGCCCGGAGTTTCAGATCCGATACCCAGCCGAAGCTTTTCAGGAACGGCTCTTCGGCCACGCGCCACGCCCCCGACACCGAGGGGAACACCCCCGCCCGGTTGTTGGGGCCGAAGCGCGTCGAGCGGTCGCGGCGGAGCGAGCCGGTGAGGTAGTACTTGCCGCCGTAGCTGTATTCGAGCCGCCCGAACACGGCGTCGAAGGCGTAGAACTGATTGGACGAAAAGCCCTGCGTCAGCACGGCCCCCTGCACGTTTTTCACGAGGTCGTTGGTGAAGGCCACCGGGTTGTTCTGGTCGGTGCGGGGCGTGACCTGGGTTAGGTAATCAGCTTGTTTGGCCGCGTCGTAGCCCAGCAGGGCGCTGAGGCTGTGTTTCTGGGCAAAGGTTTTCCGGTAGGTCAGCGTGTTCGACCAGTACCAGTTGGTGAAGGTGCCGTTCTGCCGGAGGGCGTCGATGGCCGAGAAATTCGGGCGCGAGAGGTTGCCGTTGGGGTTGCCCTGGAAGGCCACGAACGCCGCCCGGTAGGTTTCGTAGCGGTCGTTGGTGATGCCCAGGTTGAAGGTCGAACGCGCCCGGAGGTCCGGCAGGATTTCGAGTTCGGCGTAGGCGTTGCCCTGCAACCGCGCCGCCCGGCTGCTGGCCGTGAAGGCGTCGATGTTGTTGACGGGGTTGAACAACTGCGTGTTGAAAAACGCGGCCGTGGCCGGGTCGAGGCTTTGAATCGGATGAAAATAATCGCCGTTGGCCGTGTACACCGGGAAAATCGGCGGCATGGTCAGGGCTTTGGCAATCAGGCCCCGCGTGTTGCCGGGGTTGTTGGGGCCGGAGGGGTCCTGGTCCTGCCGGATGGTGAAGGTCGGTTGCAGGCTGGTGCCCACTTTGAGCCGGTCGGTCAGGTTGGCGTCGAGGTTGAGCCGGAAGTTGTACCGCTCCAGCCCCGACCGGTGGATGACCCCGTCCTGCCGCAGGTACCCGCCCGTGATGGCGTACTGAATGCGGTCCGTGCCGCCGGTGGCGCCGAGTTGGTAGTTCTGGAACGGGGCCGTGCGGAAAATCTGGTCCTGCCAGTCGGTTTCAACCAGGTTGGCGGGATTTTGCAGGAAGGTCGGCAGGGGTTGGTTCCGGTAGGCGTAAAAGTCGCGTTGCAGGTCGAGGTACTGGGCGGCGTTCAGGACGGGGTATTTTTTGGTGATGGTTTCGGCCCCCTGCACCACGTCGAGCGAGAAGCGCGTTTTGCCCGATTTGCCCCGCTTGGTCGTCACGATGACCACGCCGTTGCCCGCCCGCGAGCCGTAAATGGCCGCCGAGGCGGCATCTTTCAGCACGTCGATGCTTTCGATTTCGGTGGGGGGAATGTTGTTGAACAGTTGAGCGTCGTTGGTCGGGTAGCCGTCGATGACGAACAGCGGGCTGTTGCCGTTGGTGATCGAGCCGTTGCCCCGGATGCGAATCACCGGCGGGGCACCGGGCGCGCCGGTGGCCTGTTGCAGCGTGATGCCCGCCAGCTTGCCCACCAGGGCCTGGCCCGGACTGGCCGTGGGGATGGAGTTGAGTTCGGTGCCCTTCACCGTGCCGACGGCCGTGGTCAGGTCGCGTCGGTTCTGGGTGCCGTAGCCCACCACCACCACCTCGCCGAGGCCCTGCACGTCGGCCTTCAGGGCCACGTTGATCGTCGTCTGGGTGCCCACGGTGATTTCCTGCTTCTGGTACCCCACCGAACTGAACACCAGCACCGCCGACCCGTCGGGCACGGCGATGCGATAGGTGCCGGTGGCGTCGGTGGAGGTGCCCTGGGTGGTGCCTTTCACCGCTACGTTCACGCCCGGCAGGGCTTCGCCGGTCTCGGAGGCGGTCACCCGCCCGCTTACGGCGATGGCGACGACCGCCTCGGTCACCGCCGGTTCGGGCGCGGACGGCGGGCTTTCGGGAAATCGCGGGGCGCGGCTTTCGGGCACCGCGGGCGTGGGCTTCTGCTGGATGACGAACGTGCGCTCGTCGAGGGCCTTGCACTGCAAGCCCGCCGGGGCGAGCAGGTCGTTGAGTTTGTCGGCCAGGCGGGGGCCGAAGTCGCGGAGGCTGGTCGGCGCTACCTTCACGTCGCGCACCACCTGGAGGCGGTAGTTGAACCGCACGCCGTAGGCTTGCTCCAGGTCGGCGAGCAGGCGGCGGAGTTCGACGGTGGCGGCGGGCTGTACGGCGGGCGTTTGCCAGCGGGTGGCGGTGCGGGCCGAGGCGAGGGTCTGCGCGGTGGAGGTCAGCACCGCGCCACTCGCCAGCAGGGCGAGGAGTGCGAGGGCCATGCGTCGGGTAGAGGTTAGTAAGGTTCGTCGCATTTCACGTACTTTGGGTTGATTATTAGAGAATTTTCGGGCAAAGCCGCTCCGTTTCGGGGCGGTTTTCTTTTTACTCGATAGTCGTCAGTAAAATGCATTTGCTGACGGCTATCGACTGACGACTATCGACTCCAGCACCACCCGCTGCCCTTCCCGCTGCACCCGGCAGCCAAAGGTTTCGGCCAGAATGAGCAGGGCCTTGTCGAGGTCGTTGACGGGCAGTTCGCCGATGAAGCGCTGGTTTTCAAACTCTTTTCCGTTGAAAATCAATTCAATTCCGTACACCTCGCCAAACCGGCGGGCCAGTTCATCGAGCGGGGCTTCGTCGAACACGAGGAGGTTTTGCCGGTAGGCCGACACGCTCCGGGCTTCGGCGGGGGCGGCCCGGCGGAGGGTCTGGCGGGTGGGCGTGACGTACTCGACCAACTGCCCCGGCTGCATCAGCACCTGCCGCCGGGTGGCTACGTCGCGCAGGCGCACGCGGCCCTCGTCGAGCAGCACGGCGGTTTTGGCGGGGCGGGCGTACACGTTGAAGCGCGTGCCGAGCACCTCCACGTCGAGGCGGGTGGTGTGGACGGTGAACTTCCGGCCCCCGTCGGGCGAGGGCTGTTTGGTCACGCCGAAGTAGCCCTCGCCGTCGAGCCACACCTCGCGGGTGGCGCGCCAGGCCCAGCGTGAGGGCAGGCGGAGGCGGGAGTTGGCGTTGAGCGTCACGGTCGAGCCGTCGGGCAACGTCACGGTGCGCAGTTCGCCGAAGGCCGTCTGCACCGTGGTTTCGGTTAGAAAATGGGCGTAGCCCCACCCGCCCAGGCCCAGCAGCAGCACCACCGAAGCCGCCGCGACCCAGCGCACCCAGGGGCGCACGGGCAGGGGCCGAACCTGGCCCAGCGGTGCCCCTAAGCCGGGCACCAGCCGCTCGCTGACGAGGCGTTCGTAGGTTTCTTCGACGTAGGTTTCCGAAAACTCCGTCCAGGTGCTTTCCAGGCCCAGGGCCAGCAGGCGGGCGTGGTCGAGTTCGGGCTTCAGGTGGGGGTGCGTGCGCCCCAGGCCCCGCCACCAGGCGTCGAGTTCCGGGCTGGGGCGGCGAATCCAAGTCTGGAAGTCGGCGTCGCGGAGAAAATCGGCGGCGTCGTGGTGGGTGTAGTCGGCGTACGACTTCATGCTGGAAAGGAAGTTTCAATTCCAGAGTGAAGCCGGGCGGGAGGTTTGTAGTACGAAAAGGGAAATTTTTTTTACGAAATCTGGTAACGCCGGGCAGACGCCGCGTCAAAAACCGTCACCCCGGCCTGCGGAACGCAAACCGGGGTGAAGAAAAAAACCGGAAACCGAACCAATGACTTGCCCGGAGCGGAGCCGGGAAGGGTCCCATTCAGACGAAAGGGCGTTTTCCGTTACGGCCTGGTCGCCGCCATTTTTTGCGGATTCATCCGCCCTGCCTCGTCGGCACCGTCGGCCCTGGCCCGGCGGATGACGGCGGCGGCGACCTTCCGGCCCAGCGTGAGGCCCACTTCGTTGTCGGTGCGGAAGTGAATGCCGCCCTGGAAGCGCGATTCGGCCCCGTCCCTCGCCCGTTTCTGAAAATAGGCCCGCTCGGCGGGGAAAAAGTACGAGTACAACTCCCCGTGTACGGCCCCGATGGCGGCGTGACCCGACGGATACCCCGGAAACGGCGGCGTGGGCAGCAGCGGGCGGTAGGTCGTGTCGAGTTGGTCGGGGCGGATGCCCCAGTAGGCATACTTGGCGTCCCAGCAGGCCACGAAACCGTCGTAGGTGCCGATGGCCGTCAGGGCGTACAGCCGGGCGGCGCGGGGCGGGTTCAGGTGCAGGTTGTACTCGAAGATGTTGCGGTGCAGCACCTCCTCGGTGGTGGATTCGCCCGCGTAGTAAAACGCGTTGGCCTGCGAACGAAACGTGGGCTTGAACGCCCGCAGCTCGGCCATGTCGGCGGCAAAGTCGGGCGGCGGGCCGGGGCGGAACTGGCTGGCGCTGTCGAGCGCGACGGTCTTGCTCTTTCCCGAGAGGGGAGACGCCGGGTGCTGACCCCGCCAGTAGGCCGGTCCCTGGGGCCTTTTGCCATCCCAGGTGCCTTGGGGGGCAAAGTTCTTCGTCCGTTCGATTTCCGCTTCGGCGATGCGTCGGCCCAGGTCGAACCCGGCGCGGGTATCGCTCGGAAACGCCACCCCGGCGGCCACCCGCGAGTCCATCACCTGTTCGGCCATGCGCCGCACCGAGTCGGCCAGGGTGGGGTAAAAATGCGCGATGACCGTCGCCGCCACGCCCGCCGCCACCGAATGCTCGCAGGGGTAGGAAGGGCTTTCCGGTTTCGGGGCGAGGGCCACCACCCGGTCGTCGGTGGCGAACGGCCGGGGGCGTTTGTACGCGTACTTCGCAACCCAGGCGGCCACGGTGGCGTCGTAAGTCGCCACGCTGAGCAGCAGGTACGACAGGGGGCCGGTGTTTCCGTCGTGGTTCATCCAGAGTTTGGCGATCAGAAGCTGCCAGCGGTAGCCGGGCGCGCCCGCGTTCCAGTACGTAATGCGCTGCCGGTCGGTCGCGGTCAGGTTTTTCTGCCGGGCAAGTACCTGGGCCAGTTCCGTTTTGCTGGCCGGTGGCGGGGGCAGGCGGTAGGCGTTTCCCGCAGGAATGAACCAGGTTTTCCAGGTGCCCGCCCTGGGTTCGACCTGGGCCTGGACGAGCGTAGCGGTCAGCAGCACGGCGGTCGCGGCGAGGAGGAAGAGTTTTTTCATGAACGAAAACGGTTTTTTCGTGCAAGCATACCGCCCGGAAACCCGCCCCGAAAGCCGCCGTCAACCGATAACGGATTGGCGTGAACGAACTCCCAAACCGAGTCAATTGGCTTGAACCCAGCGGCAGGAAAACGGGCTTTTTCAACCCGGTTTCGGCTTCGCCTTTTTTCGTTGACCGTTTCGGGCCGTTCGTTGACCCAAACGAGCCACTGGTCGTCCAACCGGGAAAAGTGGGGCGTTTCTTTCGTACTTCGCGGCATGAAGAGGCCGAACCTACCGGAGCGGGTGTGGCTGTACGTGCGCATCGGGGCGGTGTACGGCGGGCTGTCGCTGTTCGGCGATTTGGTGAGCGAACCGGCCACATTTCCCCAACGATTCGTCAACACCCTCTGGCTGCTCCTCTACCTCGTGGGCCTCAACTTCGGGCTGTTTGAGCGCACGATTCCGTTTCTGGGTGGTTCCTGGAAGCGCCTGTTCACCCTGCCGTTCTTTTTTTTCGGCTACCTGTTTCTTTACTCGGTCGGATTTTACGCGTGGCGGGCGCTCGGCATCAACCTGCGCGTGTATTCTCAACTGATTGCGCACGAATCCGTCCAGGAGGGCATCGCGTACCACATGCCGTACAGCGTGTTTTCCGTGCTGTTTTTCGGCGTGGCGAAATCGGTGTACGATTTCCGAAAACTAAAAGCCGATGCCCGGCAGTTGCGCCTCGAAAAGCAGGAGGCCGAACTGGCCTACCTGAAAGCGCAGACCAATCCGCATTTTCTGTTCAACACCCTCAACAACCTCTACGCCCTGGCCAAAGACAAATCCGACCTGGCCCCGGAGTCCATCCTGCGGTTGTCGCAACTTCTGCGGTTCATGCTCTACGAAACCAACGTGCCGTACATCGCCATTGAGCAGGAATTGAAAATCATGGCCGATTACCTCGCCCTCGAACGCCTGCGCTACGACGAGTCGCTGCGGGTGAATTTCAGCCACGACCTCGAAGACCCCAAACAAGCCCTGCCGCCCCTGCTGCTGATGCCGCTGGTCGAAAACGCCTTCAAGCACGGCGTTTCCGAAACCCGCCGCGAGCCGTTCATCGACATCCACCTGGCCGTCCGGCAACGACGGCTGACGTTCCTCGTCCGCAATTCCACCGAACCCGGTGCCGGTGCGCGCGGCTTCCACGAAAACATCGGCCTTTCCAACCTCCGGCGACAGCTTCACCTGCTCTACACCGACTACGACCTGACCGTCCGGCAGGAGGAAGCGCAGTTCACGGCTTCGCTCACCATCAACCTCGCCAGCCATGCCTAACCTCCGCTGCATCCTCGTCGAAGACGAACCCCTGGCCGCGAAAGTGCTCGCCGATTACGTCGCACAAGTGCCGTTTCTCGACCTGCTCGGCACGTTCCGCGACGCCCTGCTGGCCGCGGATTTCCTGCGCCAGCACCCGGTCGATTTGATGTTTCTCGACATCCACCTGCCCAAACTGAAGGGCATGGCGTTTCTGAAAACGCTGACGGCCCCGCCCGCCGTCATCATCACCACGGCCTACCACCAGTACGCCGTCGAAGGGTTTAGCCTCAACGTGACCGACTACCTGCTCAAGCCCTTCGACTTCGAGCGGTTTCTGGTGGCCGTCAACAAGGTGCGGGTGCGGGAGGCCGCGCCGGGACCATCCGCCCAGGAAACCGCCCAGCCCCGCGAACACGTGTTCGTGACGGTGCAGAAGAAAAAAGTAAAACTGGCATTCGCCGACCTCGTGTACGTGGAAAGCCAGCGGGAGTACGTCAAAATCGTGACGACGAAAGGGACGTTTTTTTCAAAAATGAGCACCCACGAACTCGAAGCGGCCCTGCCCCCGGAGCGGTTCCGGCGGATTCACCGCTCCTATCTCGTTTCGCTGGCCCGCATCGAATCGTACACCGCCGACACGGTAGACGTCGGCGGTGTGACGCTGCCCATCGGGCGGGGGTACCGGGAGGTGGTAGAGGGATGGTGATGGGGGTAGGGTTAAATCCAGACGTACGCCGCCAGCATTCCGAAAAATTCCGGCCCCAGCCGCTGCCGGAGCACCTTCAGGGCCTGGTACACCTGGCTCCGCGCTGACTGGTAGTTGATGCCAAGCAGTTCGCAGATTTGCTCGTAGGAGAGGTCGTTGAAGTAGCGGAGGTAGAGGATTTCGCGCTGCCGGGGCGTAAGTTGGTCGAGGGCGTGGCGGATGCGGTACCGCAGGGCCTCGTCCACGTCGAGGTCAATCCAGCGTTGCTCCGACGAGGCTTCGAGGGCGAAAGGGTAGGCGTCTTCATTGAGGGAAAGCTCGCGGCTGTTGAGGCTCTGGCGGAGGTGGGCGGCGAGGCGGTTGCGCAGGCCCCGGAGCAGGTAAAACCGCACCGACTGGGGCTGGGTGAGGCGCAGGCGGTACTGCCAGAGTTCGAGGAAAAGGTCCTGGATGCCGTCTTCGACGACGGCCACTGAGTTGCACAGCCGCAGGCCGTAGTTCATCAGGGGCCGGAAGTGCGCCCCGTACACCTGCCGAAAGGCGCGTTCGTCGCCCCGCTGAAACGCGGCCCAGAGTTCGGTTTCGGATTGGTACGGCACGGAGGTCGGGGTAGTTCTTTCGCCTGCCGTGCAAAAGTAGGCTGAGGGGTTTTTCTACTCAACCAGATGGTTTAGGGCAGGCGCGGGTTTCACAACACCCGGTACCGCCACTCCTCGCCCGTCTGCAAATCCTGGTAGGCCAGGCGCAGGCAACCGCCGCGCTGCTCGACCTGCATCACGCTGAAGGTGAGCAGACCGTTGGGGCGCTCCATGACGAGGTCGTTGCGGCGGTCGCCGTGGGTGCTGTGGTGAAACTGCCAGATGGGTTCGGCCTCAAACTCCGGGTGTTCCTGCTGCCAGGCCCGGAACCAGCCCTCGCGGGCGGCCACCACCTCCGGCGCGTACAGCGTCACCGACGACCAGATGCCCGGCGAGGCGGGATCTTTTTCCGAACGAAACAGCCGCTCGCCGTCCCACTTCAGTTCGTGGATGGTCGTGCCGTTGAAGGCCAGCAGCGTGAAAGGCTCCAGGTTGGTGAAATCGTAGTCCCGTGCGAAAACGTCGGCGCTGGCGTAGCCAAAAAAATCGAGCACCACCTGGCCGCGACTGTGTCGGTAGGGCGGGCGCGGCTCGTAGGCGGCGAAGGCCCCGTTGAGCAAACACACCGAAAGCCCCGGCGCAGTGGCCAGCCAGGTGCCCCCGGCGCGGGGGTCTTTCGGAAAGTACACCTCCCGACCGTGCAGGCAATACCGCCTCGGTGCCACCGCCCGCGGGCGGCTCAGGTGCTCGTCGCGGTTGTTGGTCAGGATGAATCCGTCGGGCAGGGGCAAGTAGGTGAGGACGCACATGGGTGAGCAGGGGGCGGGGAGCGAGGGGCAGGGAGTTAAATGGCAGTTGCCCCTTGCTCCACGCTCCCTGCCCCCTGCTCCCGGAACCTCAGCGTCGAGTGGGCCACGCCGAAGGTTTCGGGGATGAAAAAATGGGGCAGGGCCACGTTGAGGGCGATTTTCAGGATGGCCAGGTGGTGGACGGTGTGCTCGACGAGGTAGCACAGTTCGCGGGAAAGGCTCGTGGACACCGGGCCGCATTCCTCAGTTTCGAGGCGGAGCGGCGCTTCCGCAGGCAGGCGCTCCAGTCGCCGGGCAATGTGGTGCAGCGTCGTCAGGACCGCTTCGGGGTTGGTTTCGAGGAGAGGGTTGCGCAGGCGGGCGTCGTAGTTGACCGTACCGCCGTCGAAGTTGGCGAGCAAACACTCGTAAAATTCCACGACGTGCCGGGTGTGTTGCCCCGCCGAGTGCCCGTGCAGCACGGCGAGCGGCTCGCGGTAGGCCGCATCGGGCAGGCGCTGGAGCAGGTCGGTGAGTTGGTCGAGCAGATCGAGGTTGCGGGTTTGCCAAACGGTCATGGCGAAGGTGCGGTTACGGTGTTGACGAGGAGCGAGACGCTGACGGTTTCACTCATGCCGAGGGTATTTCCCCCGAAATCGAAGTCTTTTCGGTTAAAACTGAACGTGCCGACAAACGTGCCCTTCGTCCCTTCGGTGGTAAACGTGAACGGTACGCGCACGGGTCGGGTGGTGCTTTTCACCGTCAGGTCGAACGTGCCCGCGTAACCCGTGGCGGTTTTTTCCAATCGGGTGGATTTCATCCGAATCACGGGAAATTTCTCCACGTTGAAAAACACCTCGCGCTCGCGCAGGTGGCGGTTGCGGAGGGCGTTGTCGGTGTCCACGGTGCGGGCATCGACGGTGGCGGTCAGGCTGCCCAATCCGGTGGCTGGGTCAAACTGCAACTGGCCGGTGAAGCCCTTGAAACTCCCTTTGACCGCCGTACCGAACATTTTAGCCCGGAACGTGACGGAAGCCGACGTGGGTTTCCAAACCTGTGCCACGGCGGCCGATCCGACCAAACTTACGAGAAAAAAGGTGAGAACGACGGGAAGCGGCATGGGAAATCCGTTTAGCGTTCAGGGTTTAGGTTCCAGGGTTTGGAGTTAAAGACAATCACCAACGCTAAACCCTGAACGCTAAACCCTAAACCCGATTCATAACTTCACCGACACCGCTACCAGGGGCATCAGGGTTTTGGCCCGGAAGCGGTCGTTGTTGAAGGTCAGCTTGCGGTCGGTGGTGTATTCGGAAAACTGAAAACTCAGCCCGGCGCGCACGCCGACTTTCGGCCTGAACCAGTAGCGGGCGTAGAGTTCGGAGTTGAGGCTGCCCCGGTCGCTGTCGCTGATGAGGAGCAGGTTGAAGGGCGTCACCCGCGCGGGTTCGATGGTGATGGGCCGCCCCTGCGAGCGGGCGATGAATTCGCCGGATTTCCGCCCGCCAAACGTGGCCCCGAGGGCGTCGATGTTGAAGCCCACGTCGAAGCGGCTGCTGAAACTGTACTGAAGGTGGATGGCCAGGTTGAGGGCGTTGGTCTGGGCGCGGGGCATCCGCAGGGTGTCGATGTTGGCGGGGATGTCTTCCGAAAACAAGGCGGCGAGGCTTTCCTTGCCCGACGTGAGGCGGGCCGGTGCGGTGCGGAAGTCGATGTCGTTCCCGAAAAACGACGTCAGGCGCAGGCCGAGGCCGATTTTGAACTTGCCGTGTTCGCCAAAGCCCCAGAACCGGTTGACGGAAACGGCGGGCGAAAAGGCCCCGCCGCCCCCGGCCAGGGCCAGGTCAGCGGTGGTGTACGATTTCTGGGCCAGCGCCGACAGGGGCAGGACCAGGAGGAGGGAGAGGAGTTTCATGGGTGTTAGGTGTTGGTTGTCGGTTGCCGGTTGTATGTTGTCGCATTTTCAACGAACAACCAGCAACCGACAACTACTGAAGTTCCGCACTGCCAAACAGCACTGAAAACTGGCGGCACCAGATGAGCACGAACTTGCGTTGGTCGGGTTTGGCGTCGGCGGGGAGGGGGAGCGAGAACGTGCCCGATTTGGTCAGCAGGGCCACTTCGACGAAGTTTTTGGCCTGGCGGTCTTCGGCCAGGTACACGCGCAGGTCGGGACCGGGGTCGGTTTTGAAGTCTTTGAACGCCAGACTCCGCGTACCGTCGGCGGCCTGCACGAGGCTGACCGTGCCGGAAGTTGGGTGCGCGCCGTTGGCGAAGATGCCCTTCGGGGTGACCTGGCCGGGGGCGTTCATGGGCAAGACTTCGTCGGCGGGCGTGAGTTCGGGGTCTTTTTTGCAGGCCACCATCACCAGCGGCAGCAGCAGGAAGAGCAGCCTTTTTTTAGTTACGCTGAATCGGGCAGATTTCATGGCTTTGGAGTGGTTTGGTGAAAGCAAAAGTGGCAGGCGTCGCGAGAAGGCGGTGTCGGCTGGCTGACGTTCAGGCGAAAATTCCCCCTTTGAAGGGCAGGGCCGTGAAGTTCTACACCTACGGTAGACAATGTTCAATTTTCAATTTTCAATGTTCAATGATTGAAAGTCAGAGAAATAACCCATTGAACATTGAGCATTGAAAATTGAACATTAGGTTCAAGCATTTGAGAACTTAACGGCCCTGCCTTCAAAGGGGGAATCCCTACAGCCTCCCCACATCCTCAATCGTCAGCGTCGTGCGGTCGTAGTCGAGCAGACCGGCCTGACGGCATTCGCTGAACAACTGGCTGACGGTCTGGCGCGTGGAGCAAATCAAGCTGGCGATGTCCTGGTGAGTGAGGTAGTTTTTCAGCGTCACGTTCTGGCGCTGACCGGGGGCTTCGCGGGTAGCCCATTCTTTCAGAAACAGCAGAAACCGGGCGCGCACGTCCTTAAACATCAGGTTGGCGTAGCGGTTTTCGAGGCGCTTCAGCCGCAAGCCCACGAGCTTGGTGAACCCGATGGCCAGCGACGGATTGCGGGCCAGCACGTTCTCGAAGTCCGAAATTTTGAAACTGCACACCGTCACGTAGTCGGTCATGGCCACGGCGTACTCGTCGGTGGGGCGGTCGTCGAGGGTGATTTGACCGAACAGATCGCCCTGCCGGAGCACGTCCTTCACGGTTTCGCGGCCTTCCTCGTCCACCTCCACGATTTTCAGCACGCCGTGTTTGAGGGTGAAAATGCGGGTGAGGTCTTCGTTCTGCGAAAAGTAGAGGATGTCGCCCTTCCGGGCGGTTTTGAAATTGGTAATCAGGCAGATCTCCTGCATCTCCTCCCGGTTGAGCGCCGCGAAGAGTTTATGGTTACGCAGGTACCAGTAGCGGGTTTCGTAGGGGACGGACGCAAGCATGAGGTTGGGAGGCTTCGGGGCGCAACATACCTACGGGAAAGGTACGGGTTTCGTTGCGTTTCGAAGAAGGATTCTAATGGAAGCGTTTCTCCCGGAACACTTCCCCAACGGGCAGAACCCACAAAAACTTAAAAACCCCAATCGCCCCCGTTAGTGGAGTTGCCCGCTTTGTGGTTATTTTGCCAGCCACCCGAACCCCCTGCTTGCTGCAATGGCAAAAATCCTCCTCGTTGACGACGAGCAAACCATTCGCGCCGCCTTACGCGACATCCTGGAATACGAAGGCTACACCATCGACGAAGCCCGCGACGGCGACGAGGGCCTCGACGCCCTCCGCCAGAACGACTACGACGTGGTGCTCTGCGACATCAAAATGCCGAAAATGGACGGCCTCGAACTGCTCCTAAAAGCCAAGGAACTGGAGCACCACGCCCAGTTTATCATGATTTCGGCCTTCGGCAACATCGAAAACGCCGTCGAAGCCACCAAGCGCGGGGCCTTCGATTTCCTGCAAAAACCCCCGGATTTGAACCGCCTCCTCGTGACGGTGCGCAACGCCTACGACAAATCGCAGGAGCAGACCACCCTCCGCCAGCAGCAGACGGAGATCAAAACGCTCAAAAAGCGGGTGTACAAGCTCAACGAAATCGTGGGCGACTCGTCGGCCATTCAGAAGGTGAAGGAAACCATCGACCGCGTGGCCCCCACCGAAGCGCGGGTGCTGATTACGGGGCCAAACGGGTCGGGCAAGGAAATGGTGGCCAAGCAGTTGCACGAAAAATCAAACCGCGCGGGCAAGCCCATCATCGAGGTCAACTGCGCGGCGATTCCCTCGGAACTGATTGAAAGCGAATTGTTCGGCCACGAAAAAGGGGCCTTCACCTCGGCCATCAAGCAGCGCATCGGCAAGTTCGAGCAGGCCGACGGCGGTACGCTGTTTCTCGACGAAATCGGCGACATGAGCCTCTCGGCCCAGGCCAAAGTGCTGCGGGCGTTGCAGGAAGGCAAAATCACCCGCGTCGGCGGCGACAAGGAAATCAAGGTCAACGTACGGGTCATCGCGGCCACCAACAAGGAATTGCAGACCGAAATCCGCGAAGGCCGCTTCCGCGAGGACTTGTACCACCGCCTCAACGTGATTCCGATTCACGTCCCACCCCTGGCCGAGCGCCGGGAGGACATCCCGCTGCTGGTGGACAAGTTCCTGAACGACGTGGCCGAAGAGTACGGCAGCCCCGGCAACCCCAAAACGATGGCCCCCAACGCCCTGGCCTTCCTGCAAACCCTGCCCTGGACCGGCAACGTCCGCGAACTCCGCAACGTGGTCGAGCGGTTGGTCATCATGTGCGGGAACGAAATTACGCTGGAGGACGCGCGGCTGTACGCGGTGGTGAGATAGACTGGATGCTGGATGAAAGGCAAGATGCTGGATGCTGGATGTTGTCTTGCCTTTCATCCAGTATCCAGCATCTTGCCTTTCATCCAGCATCTACTTTTTCAAATACCGCATCAGCGCCTCGATGTAGTAATACTCGGCGTAGCTGATGGGCACGTCGATTTCCGACTTTAGCGGTTTGGCCCCCACGCTGTGCATGAGGATGAAATTCTGGTTGTCGCCGGGTTTGGCGGCGCGGTAGGCAGGCGAGGCCAGGCTTTGCAGCATTTTCTCGGCGGCAGCGTAGTAGCTTTTGCCCTTCGCGCCGGGGGTGTACCGGCTCAGTTCGAGCAGGGCCGAGGCCGTTACGGCTCCGGCGGAAGCGTCGCGCTCCTCGTTGGGGATGTTGGGGGCGTTGAAATCCCAGTACGGAATCTTATCGGCGGGAAGGTTGGGGTGTCCGAGGTAGTAATCGGCGATTTTCTGGGCCTGCTCGAGGTAGCGCGGAAATTTCGTGTCGCGGTACATCGTCGTGAAGCCGTACAGCCCCCAGGCCTGTCCCCGCGCCCAGGCCGACTCGTCGGCGTAGCCCTGGTGGGTTTTCTTCGCCAGCACTTCCCCGTTGGGGCCGTAGCAGACGACGTGAACGCTGCTGTTGTCGGGCCGGAAGTGGTTTTTTATCGTGTTGTCGGAGTGGGTGATGGCGATGTTCCGGAAGCTCTGATCGCCGCTTTCCCGGCTGGCCCACATCAAAAATTCCAGGTTCATCATGTTGTCCACGATGACGGGGTAGTCGTAGGTCACGTCGCCTTTTTTCAGCCGGTTCCACGATTTAATCACGCCCACCTTCGGGTCGAAGCGGCTCGCCAACGACTTTGCGCCGTTGAGCAGCACCTCGCGATACTTCGGGTTTTTGGTGAGGCGGTAGCCGTTGCCGTAGGAGCAGTAGAGCATGAAGCCCAGGTCGTGCGTGCCCGTGTTGAACTGCTCTTTTTCGAGCGGGGCCGTCCATTTCTCGGCCAATGCCCTGAATTTCGGGTCTTTCGTGTGCTCGTAGAGGTACCACAAATCGCCGGGGAAAAAGCCGCTGCACCACCAGGAAGTTTCCCGGTCGTTGAGCGAGCCGTCGGGTTTGAGCGAGTGCGGAATGCGCTCCGTGGACGTGCGGGCGGCATCGGCCCGGACGAGTTGTTCACCGGCAAAGGCCAGTTCTTTTTTGGCATCGAGGCCGGGGGCCAGGGCAGCCACGCACAGTGCGCCCGCCGCCAGCAGGGCGAGGAAGGATTTCATGGGGAGGAGGGGGAAGAATGTTCAATTTTCAATGCTCAACTCTCAACGTTCAATGTTGACTTTCAACTCATTGAATGTTGAGAATTGAGCATTGAAAATTCCAATTGTTTTTCAATCCAGCGCTACCCGCTGCCGCAGCGTGTCGAGGGCCCGGTACACGAGGTTGCACACCGACTGGTAGTTGAGCGACATGATGTCGCAGATTTCCTTGTAGTCGTGGTTGTGGTAGAAGCGCAGCGAAATCACCTCCCGCTGGCGGCGGCTCAGGCCCGCCACAGCCCGTTGCAGGCCCGCGACGCGGTCGGCGTTGGCCTGGCATTCCACGAGCAGGGCTTCCGCCGAAGGCGTCGAAAGCCACTCGGCCTGTTCGGGCAGTTCGGTGGCGTCGCTGCGGAGCGGGTCGGTGTTGATGGTGCGGCTGATGCGGCGGCGCAGGGAACGAAACAGGTAAAATTTGATCGACGTCGTGTCGGACAAATTCTCCCGCGTGCGCCAGAGTTCGATGAACAAATCCTGGATGCTGTCTTCAATCAGCGCGGCGTCCTGCGTGACCCGGAAGCCGTAGCCGTACAAAATGCGCGAGTAACGCTGGTACATCCGCGCGAAGGCGGCTTCGTCGCCCGACTTGAACGCCCGCCAGAGGGCCATTTCGTCGGTGTCGTACACGGTCATGCCCGCAGAGCGGTCGGCAAGGGGGGAACGGGGACGCATGGGTAACAGAGAAAGTTAGGTGAGATGGTTGCCTTTCCAGGAAAAGTTCAAAAAATAAAACTTCAGAACGCCCTCGGTAAATGCCTAAACAACCTAAAAATCGTTCTGTCTATTTTTCAAACTTCCTTCGATTGTACCAATACAAACCAGAAATGCAATAGAAAAACCTAACTTTTTTTCCGCAAACGTTACCGTAAACGTTTACATTCCGAAAGGCAATTCATTGGAAAAGTACCAATCTAAAAAAAAGGTAGAAAAATGTCCGGCTAAGGGGCCCGAAACGAGGCCAGCGGCTTGGTCAAGAAGTTTCTTGTCCCAGTCCTATTTCTGTGTGTACCTTTGACAAGTCTGCTCCCCTTGACCGCATGAAAACCCAGCCCGTCACCATCAAAGACCTGGCCCGCCGCCTCAACGTGTCGGTGGCGACCGTCTCGCGGGCCTTGCGGGGTTTGCCCGACATCCACCCCGATACCCGGCAGGCTATTCTCGACCTGGCCCGCGAACTCGACTACCAGCCTAACCAACTCGCCACGAGCCTCGTCAAGAGCAGCACCCGCACCATCGGAGTGATTGTGCCCAATCTGGGCTATCATTTTTTCTCGACGGCCATCAACGGCATTGAAGAAATCGCCTACGCGGCGGGGTACAGCGTGCTGCTCACCCAATCGAAGGAATCGTACGCGCGCGAACTGACCAGTTTGCAGGACCTGGCTCGTGGGCAGGTGGACGGCCTCATCGTGTCGATTTCGCGGGAAACGGCCGATTACGAACACTTCCGGCGGCTTCAGCGCCGGGGCGTGCCCCTGGTGCTCTTCGACCGCGACTGCGAGGCCCTCGACGTGCCCAAAGTGCTCATCGACAACCGCGCCGCCGCCCGGCAGGCCGCCGACCACCTGCTCGCCAACGGCTGCCGCCGCCTGGGCCTGCTGGCCGGCCCGGCGTACCTGGCCCTCACCGTGCAGCGGGAGCGGGGGTTTCGCGAAGCCATCGCTGCCCACGGCCTGACAACCGACGACAGCCTGATTGCCTACGGCGACTACAGCCAGGCTAACGCCGTGGAGTTGACGCACCGGATGATGGATTCGCGCCTGCCGCCCGACGGCATCCTGGCCTTGAGCGACCGCATCGCCATCGGTGGGATGATTGCGCTGAAAGAACGGGGCCTGCGGATTCCCGACGACGTGGCCCTGGTGGGGTTCAACAACGAACCCGTCAGCGCGCTCATCACGCCCGGCCTGACGAGCGTGGCCCAGCCCGTGGAAGAAATCGGCCGCGAAGCCGCCCGCCTGCTCATCACCCAACTCATCAGTTCCGACCCTGTGCCGCCCACCGTGCGCGTGCTACCCACTCACCTCGTGGTGCGGGAATCGTCGAAGCGGCGGGTGCTGGTGGAGGGGGTGTGAAGCTGTTGACCGTGCGCCACGGTCAACGGTGGCGAAACAAACCCGCTACTCTGTCCTCAGTTCCACGTTCCTACTTTTTCCCCGCCACGTACTTCTCCACCAACCGCAGCGTGTGCTCCAGCGCCCGGTGGTCGCTTACGTCCTCGTGGCCGGGAACCACGATGCGGGCGTCGCCGAAGCGGGCAATGACCCGCCGCACCGAGTTGGCCCATTCCTGCACGTTGGCGTCGGCCAGGTTGCCCATGCCGAAGACGGCCACGCTTTTCACCAAACACCCCCCGTGCAGAATCCGCTGCGTGGGGAGCCACACAACGATGTTATCGCGGGTGTGGCCTTCACCGGGAAAAAAACAGCGGATGGGCACTTGCCCGATGACCAGCGTCGTGTCAGCGGGCAGGATTCCTTCGGGGGCGGGGTAGCCCGCTTTCACCGCGTTTTGGGCCGTGAGCGGCGTGCTGACGACCCGCACCCCGGCCCGGCGCAGTTCGGCGATGCCGCCCACCCGGTCGTCGTGGGCGTGGGTGACGATGCAGAGGCGCACGGGCTGGCGCAGGCTGTCGGCGACGTAGCGGAGCAGTTGGCGGGTGTTGTCGGTGTCGTCGGGGGTGTCCCAGCCCGTGTCCACGAGCACCACGCCGTCGGGGGTTTTGATGAGGAGGCCGTTGGACGAAATCGCCGTGTTCCGGTAGATGCCGTACGAGACGTGCAGGTACACCCCGTCGCTGAGGGGCGTGACGCGGACTTTCGGTTTCTGGGGCGTCTGGGCCTGGGCGAAACCAGCGAGGAGCAGGAAAAACAGGAGGAGGCGCATGGAAGAGAAAGGCAAAAGTACGTTTCGGTCGGGAGGCATTTCACCCCACCATTAAATTACACCCCCGAATGTCGGAGTTGTCGAACCGCCCCAACACGCGAAACTGGCCCGGCCAAGCGTAGCCCGGCCCGGCGTAGCTGCCCAAATCTTTGGTTTCCAGAAAGGCGCAGGAGTCCACGTTGGCGAGGTCGATGACGTTGATGCCGCCCGTGCTCCGACCGCCGGGGCGGAGGTAACTGAACGGGTCGTTCACGTCGCGGAGCAGCACGCGCATCGTGGGCGGGAGATGAAACACCCCCTCGCCCGGCGAGTAGGCCTGCGAGAGCAGTTCGGTCATGCCGTACTCCGAATGAATCCGGGGCACGGCGAAGGCCCGCGTCAGCACGTCGTGAACTTCCTCCCGCAGCATTTCCCGTCGGCGGCCCTTCATGCCCCCCGTTTCCATCACGACGAGGTTGGGAATTTCCCCCAAAAACGACCAGTCCTCGCCCGATTCGGCCAGGTCGAGCAGGGCGAAAGTGACGCCGATCAAAAGAGTTGGCAGTTGGTAGTTGGTAGCGGGCGGCGTTCCGCTTGGCAGTTTTTCTAATGTTTGGCGGATCTCGTCGGTGTTGTGGAGGAAAAAGCCGGATTGCGAACGCCCGGTTTGGTCGATGAAATGCCGGATCATGTACACGAGCGACGAATCGGTGCGCTCCAGGTACGAGGGGAGCAGGGCCAGAACGACCCACTCCCGGAGCGGCCCGTAGGTTTGCTCAAAAATGCGCCGGCTGACGGTGCGGTAAAACCCCGCGTCGGCCACGGCGTGGCGACTGGTGACGAGTCCGGTGGTGCCGCTGCTGGCGAACGTGATTTCGGGCGAAACCGGGCCGGTCAGGATGCGGTGGGTTTTGAAAAATTCGAGGGGGAGAAATGGAATTTCTTCCAGCCTCCGCACCGCATCGGGCTGCACGCCGAGGTGATGGAGGTACTGCCGGTACACCGCGTTTTCGGCGGCCTGATACCGGAACACGTCCAGCGCCAGGGCCTCAAACGTGCCGGGCGTAACGGCCAGGACGCGCTGCTTGAGGCGGTCGCGGAGCGGGCTTTCGGGCATCATCGGACAAAGCTACGCTGGAATAATTTTTTGCGCCGCGTAACTTTACCCGCCCGGCAGCGTTATTGCCTGTGCACGAGTGTGCTGCGTTGCGTCAGCACGTTATGAATTTTGCCATGAAAAGGTTTACGTCGTTTGCGTTGCCCGCCAGCCTGCTGGTGATGCTGGCCAGTTGCCTGGAACCGCCCGATTTTAGCAACGTCCCCGTTATTTCGCCCCTGCCCTTCGAGCACACGATTCTCAGTACGCAGGACCGCCTCGGCAACCGCGTCACGCGCGACTCGGTGGTGTTCCAAACCGCCTTCCAGGACGGCGACGGCGATCTGGGCATTACCGCCGATGAATTCGCCGGCAAAGGTGACCCCCGGCTGAAGGGCCTTAATAATTACGTCGTTCGGGTGCTGCGCAAAACCGGCCCCGGCCGCAACGATTACCGCGAAGTATTCCCGACGGTGTCGTACTCCAGCTTTTTCCCCATCCTGAAACCCGACGGCAAGCGCGGCCCCATCGAGGGCACGTTGCGGTTTTCGCAGACCTTCTACGACATCGCCAACACCCGCCGGAAGGATACGCTGAAGTTTCAGATTAAAATCCTCGACCGCGCCCTCAACGAAAGCAACACCATCGAAACCGATACGGTCATCGTGTTCCCGCCGGTGTACAAGCCCTGAAAAAAGAGTAGAGAGTAGAGAGCAGAGAGCAGAGAGAAAGACATGACTCTGCTCTCTACTCTCTGCTCTTTTTTCATGCTCCCGTCGGCATGACGATCCGGAACGTGGTGCCCTTGCCCACTTCCGACTGCTTGACGAACAGCTTGCCCCGGTGGTAGTTTTCCACGATGCGTTTGGCCAGCGTCAGGCCCAGGCCCCAGCCGCGTTTTTTGGTGCTGAAACCGGGGTTGAACACCTTGCTCAGGTTGGCTTTGGAGATGCCCTTGCCCGTGTCGCTGATGTCGATGGCGATTTGGTGGCCCTTCAGTTCCTGCATTTTGATGCGGATTTCGCCCGCGCCGTTCATGGCGTCCACGGCATTTTTGCATAGGTTTTCAATCACCCACTCGAAGAGGTAGCGGTTCATCGGCGCGGTTTGTTGAGGTGAAAGCCGGTCGTCAACGAAGACTTTCACTTTCGACGAAATCCGTTTCTGCAAATACCCGATGAACTGCGTGACGGCCTCCGACACGGGTTCGGGCTTCAGCGTCGGCACGGAGCCGATGTTGGAGAACCGCGTCGTAATCGTATCCAGCCGCTGGATGTCTTTTTCCAGTTCGGCCACGATTTCCGGATCGTACTTCGGGTCGGTTTTGAAGTACTCCACCCAGGCCGTCAGCGAGGAGAGCGGCGTGCCCAGTTGGTGGGCCGTTTCCTTTGCCAGCCCTACCCAAACCCGGTTTTGCTCGGCCCGGCGGGCCGAACTGAAGGCCAGGAAACCCAGGTAGCCAAAAATGAGCAACCCGGCCAACTGCACCAACGGGTAATACTGCAACTGCTTCGACAGAAAGGAATTGCTGTAGTACATGAACTGCTTCTCGCCCAGGCCCGTGTCCAGTTCGATGGGTGGGTGTTCGGTTTTCATTCTGGCCAGATACCGCCGGTCGGCGGCTTCCCGCAACTGCGAGGTGGTGTCGGTATCGGCGTAGGGGATATTTCGGCTGCCGAGGATGTGGTCCTTGCCGTCCACGAAAATCACGGGAATCTCCGTGTTGACCTTTACGATTTCGTTGAAAAAAAACTCCACGTCGGCGTCGAGTTCGCTGGTCAGGGCGTACTGCATGCCCTTGGCGTAGAGCCGGATTTCTTCCTCCTCATGGGCTTCCAGGCGGCGGATGAGGTTGTTGGTGTAGTAAAACGTGCCCAGCGCCAGCAGGGCCAGCACGACGAGGATGCCCAGCCGGGCCTGGTTTTTCTGGTTGTACAAATCGACGGTCAGCATCTGGGTCGACAGGGACCACGACGGGGCCGCGATGTCTTTGGGTTTCAGGCGGTCTAAAAGCGAAGTTGACACGGGTGAACGCGTTCGGTGTTTTGTCAAAATAACGCCAAAATCCAGCGACTACGCCGAATGCATGCAAAAAATAGGTGCCGCCCCCCGGCCTGTTCAACCCCCGGATGCGACGGTTCAACGGGCGGTTGCGCCGTTCCGTTGACGAAAATCATTGGGTGCTCGCGGGATGCGCCGTACCTATGCAGTGCGATTGCGGAAACGACCTCCAGAAGGCAGGTAATTTATACGTTTTCTAAATAAACCTCCTTGTACATTTTGGCGTTTACCTTTCCGCATCCGGGCCGTATTTTTGTCTGTTTTTCTGGAAGAAGCACATGGCTAATCAGTTCAAAGCGATAAGTTTATCCCACCAGTCGGCTCCCCTCCACGTGCGCGAACAAGTTGCACTTAACGAAGGCGAGAGCAAAGCACTGGCGCTGAAACTGAACGAATTGCTGGGCGTGACCGAATCGCTCATCGTTTCGACCTGCAACCGCACCGAAATCTACTACGTGGCCGACGCCGACCGCAGCGACGACCTCATCAAACTGCTCTGCATCCACAAGGGCCTCAGCCCCGAGGCCTACCGGACGTACTTCCGGGTGATGGCCCACAGCGCCGAAGCCGTACAGCACCTTTTCGAAGTGGCCGTGGGCCTGCATTCGAAGGTGGTCGGCGACATGCAGATTCCGAACCAGATTAAGCAGGCCTACCAGTGGGCCGCCGACGTGAACATGGCCGGGCCGTTTCTGCACCGGCTGATGCACACGATTTTCTTCACCAACAAGCGCGTCGCCCAGGAAACGTCGTTTCGCGACGGGGCCGCGTCGGTCAGCTACGCCACCGCCGAACTCATCGAAAGCCTCACCCAGAACATGACCGCCCCGAAGGTGCTCATCGTGGGCCTGGGTGAAATCGGGACGGACGTGTGCAAGAACCTGGCCGACAAAGCCTTCGCCGAAATCACCATCACCAACCGCACCTACAGCCGGGCGATGGACATTGCCAAATCGGGCAACTTCCGGGTGGTGCCCTTCGAGTACCTCGACGAGGAAATCCGCCGGGCCGACGTGGTGGTGTCGTCGGTGCTGAAAGCCGAACCGATGGTGACGAAGGAATTGGTGGAACGCCTCGACGTGCTGACGTTCAAGTACTTCATCGACCTCTCCGTGCCCCGCAGCGTGGAGCCGAGCGTGGAGGAAGTGCCCGGCGTACTGGTGTACAACATCGACAGCATCAAGGCCAAAGCCGACGAAGCCCTGCAAGCCCGCCTCGACGCCGTTCCGCACGTGCGGACCATCGTGGCCGAAGCCATCGAACAGTTCAACGACTGGTCGAAGGAAATGCTGGTTTCGCCCACGATTCAAAAACTAAAAAATGCGCTGGAGCAAATTCGCAAGGACGAACTCGCCCGCCACCTGAAGGGCCTCAGCCCCGCCGAAGCCGAGCGCCTGGAGCGCATCACGGCGGGCATCGTGCAGAAAATCCTCCGCCAGCCCGTCGTGCAACTCAAAGCCGCCTGCAAACGCGGCGACGCCGATACGCTCGTGGACGTGCTGAACGAACTGTTTGACCTGGAAAAACAAGCCTACACGCACGGGCATTCGTAAACGTTTAGGGTTCAGAGTTTAGGGTTTAGAGTTAAAAGCAATCAATAACTCTAAACCCTAAACTCTGAACCCTAAACTCGAACGTACGCCTTCCGATACGCCACGGGCGTCTGCCCGGTTACTTCGCGAAACTGCCGGTTGAAGTTCGACAGCGTGTTGAAGCCGCTTTCGTAGGCCACCTGGTTCACGCTCAGCGCCGGTTCCTGCAAGAGCTTGCAGGCATGTCCGATGCGGATTTCGCTCACGAAGCCCGTGAAGGTTTTGTTCGTCCGGGCCTTGAAGTACCGGCAAAACGCCGCCGGACTCATGCCCGCCCGCGACGCGGCTTCCTCCAGGTGCACTTCCCCACGAAACTGGCTCATCGCGTACTCGTACACCCGCTGCATCCGCTCGGTTTCCGAAGTTTTGTGCGTGTTGGCGTAGCCCACGCTGGCGATGGGCCGGAGGTCGGTGCGCTGGGCGAGGTCGTGAAGCAGGTGCAGGAGCCGCAGCACGGCGTCGAAGCCGCTGGCCCGGAGCAGCCCACGCAGGTGGTGCTGCACCTCGAACTGGCTTTCGGCGGGCACTTCCAACCCGCGCTGTGCTTCGGTAAACAAGCGCCGGATGGCCGCCATTTCGGGTTTGTCGAAAAACCCTTCTCCCAGAAAATCTTCCGTAAAATAGGCCACGATGCCCCGCGTGGTCAGGCCCGAATCGGGTTCAAAATACGCCTGGTCGCTGCGCCAGAGGTGGGGCAGGTTGGGGGCCAGAAACACCGTGTCGCCGGGGGTGAAGGGTCGGATGTGGTCGCCGATGAAGCGCGTACCGGTGCCTTCGAGCACGGTGAACAACTGGTACTGGGGGTGAAAATGCCAGTTGGAGTCGAAATGCGGCTCGGTCAGTTCGCGCACCACAAACGAGCGCACGGGGCTGTCGAGCGATTTTCGTAAGGCTGCCTTCATGCCTGCTTTTGTCAAAGGTTTTCCGAAACCTACGAAAAGAACGTCAAAAAACAGTCAGCATCCGCAAAAGCAGGCGCACGGACTGTGAAAATTCCGAGCTAAACTTGTATCCTCGAAAACTGCCTCCACCAACCCGTCGGGGCCACTTTTCCTCTGAACCGTTTTTATGTCTCGTCCAATCAACGTCGCCATCGTGGGCCTCGGCTTCGGGGCCGAATTCATCCCGATTTACCAGCGCCACCCCCAGGCCAACATGTACGCCATCTGCCAGCGGAATGTGGAGAAGCTGAATCAGATTGGCGATGCCTTCGGTGTGGCCGTGCGGTACTCGAATTACGACGAACTGCTCCAGGACCCGGCCATCGACGCCGTCCACATCAATTCGCCCATCCCAGCCCACGCCGAGCAGAGTTTGAAAGCCCTACGCGCGGGCAAGCACGTGGCCTGCACCGTGCCGATGGCGACGACCGTGGAGGAATGCGCCGAAATCGTGAAAGCCTGCAAGGAATCGGGCAAAAAGTACATGATGATGGAAACCGTCGTGTACAGCCGGGAATTTCTATTCGTGAAGGAAATGTACGAACGGGGCGAACTGGGCAAAATCCAGTTCCTGAAAGCCAGTCACCAGCAGGACATGGACGGCTGGCCCGACTACTGGCCCGGCCTTCCCCCCATGCACTACGCCACGCACTGCGTCGGGCCGGTGGCAGGGCTGCTCCGGCTCACGCCCGAGGTCGTGTCCTGCTTCGGCTCCGGCACGATTCGGGAAGAGCTGGCGAAGATTCACAACTCGCCCTTCGCCGTTGAGTCGGCGCACATCAAGTTCAAAGACAGCGACCTGAGCGCCTACGTGTACCGCTCGCTTTTCGACGTGGCCCGGCAGTACCGCGAAAGTTTCGAGGTGTACGGCACGAAGCAGTCGTTCGAGTGGCCGCTGGTGGAGGGCGAGCCGGCCATTTTGCACACGGCCAAAAAGCCGGAGCACGAAATCCCCGCGCCGGTCGAGGTGCCCGATTTTGCGCACTTGCTGCCCGCAGAAATTCGCGATTTCACGACGAAGGGCGTGTACGATTTGGAAGAAAACGGGCACCTCAGTTTCACCCAGGGCAGCGGCCACGGCGGTTCGCACCCGCACCTGGCCCATGAGTTCATCACGGCGCTGGTCGAAGACCGCGACCCGTTCCCCAACGCTGCCCAGTCGGCCTACTGGACGAGCGTGGGCATCCTGGCCCACGAGTCGGCGCTGCGGGGCGGGGAATTGATGCGGCTGCCGGATTTTGGCGCGGCGTGAAAAAATAAGGCGTTACCACTGGGTTTAGCTTCGCTGAATCTGCGATTTCTCAAAATCCAGTGGCCGGTTCTCAAACCGGCCACCACGTCCCATCCGCTTAACCTCCAAACCCCATGAAATCCCCCGCGCTTTTTTTCGCCCTGCTGTTGCTCGTCGGCGGGAGCGCGATGCGCCAGCCGGAAAATCGCCCCGCACCGCCCGCCAAGAAGTTGCGGCTGGTGCAGGACGCTCAGGCGGGCACGATTTCCGTGTTCCGAGTCGGGGAAAAAACGGCGATTGTCACCCAGAGTGCAAAGCCGGATTTTCGCCCGTACCTCCACCCCATCGTCGCCCCCGACGGCAAAGGCTTGCTGACCGAGTACAGCCCCGGCCATCACAAGCACCAGACGGGCCTCTACTGGGGCTTCACGCGGGTCAACGGCCGCGATTACTTCCACCACCCCCAGGGCGATTACTGGCGGCGGGTTTCGGCGAAAATCCTGACCGCCACCGGCCCGGAAGTGAAGTGGCGCACTGTGTACGACCTGCTCGATTCGACGGGCACCGCCGTTTTGACCGAAACCCAGACTTGGGCCATGCGCGAGGCGGGCGGCAAGTATTTGCTCGACTTAGAATGGAGCGGCGAGGCCAAAACCGACGTCACCATCGGCAAGTACGACTACGGCGGTCTGTTCCTGCGCATGCCCTGGAAGCCCGGCATCAAGGGCGAGGTCATCAACGCCGCCCGGCAGCGCAACGAGAAAGCCGAAGGCCAGCGGGCCATGTGGGTGGACGTGGGCATGCAGGTAGAGGGCCGCAGTGACCTGGCCCACGTCGCCATTTTCGACCACCCCGAAAACAAGGGCTACCCCCAAACCTGGCGGGTGGATGGCCAACTCGGCATCGGCCCGGCCCGCGCCCGCACCGGCGACTGGAATATCCCGAAGGGCGAAACGGAGATCATCAAACACCAGGTTGTGGTGTACACGGGCGAGTTGAACGACGTGCAACTGACCAAAACCTGGGGCGAATTCAGCGGCGTCAACTCCACCTACGCGCTCTGGGGCATCGCCCAGCGGGAGGCGCTGGAAGCCAAATTCCTGACGCCCGACGAGGCCGTGAAGGCGATGACGATTCCCGACGGCTACAACGTGAACGTTTGGGCCTCGGAACCGATGATGACCCAGCCCATGGCGTTTTGCTGGGACGACCGCGGGCGGCTCTGGGTGGCCGAAAATTTGGACTACGAATCGCGGGGCCACGGATTCTCGAAAGCGGGCAACAGCCGGATTCTGATTCTCGAAGACACCGACCGCGACGGCAAGGCCGACAGCCGGAAGGTGTTTCTCGAAGGCATCGCCTTTCCCTCGGCGATGGCCGTGGGCTTTGGGGGCCTGTTCCTCGGCGCACCGCCCAACCTGCTCTTCGTGCCCGATAAAAATGGCGACGACAAGGCCGACGAACCCGACATCGAGGTGCGCCTCACCGGCTGGGGCATCCGCGACCGGCACGAAACCCTCAACAGCTTCCACTGGGGGCCGGACGGCTGGCTCTACGGCCTGCAGGGCTTCGCCACGCCTTCCAAAGTGCGCAAGCCCGTGGGCAAGGGCAAAATTTACCGGCACAACGACCCCTTCCCCGCCGACATCCTCGAAGGCGAGGGCGTGGACATCAACGGGGGAGTTTGGCGCTACCACCCGACCAAAGACCGCTTCGAGGTGGTGTCGCACGGCTTCAGCAACCCCTGGGGCGTGGATTACGACGCGAAGGGCCAATTGTTCATCAGCGCCTGCGTGATTCCGCACCTCTGGCACGTCATCCCCGGCGGGGTGTATCACCGGCAGGGCGGGCAGCACTTCAACCCCTACGTGTACGACGACATCAAGACCATCGCCGACCACAGCCACCGCTCGGCCCACGGCGGTGCCCGGATTTACCAGTCGGACGCGTTTCCGAAACCCCAGCAGGGGCGGATTTTCATGGCCAACATCCACGAACACGCCGTGCTGTCGGATATTTTGGAACCGAAAGGCTCCGGCTTCGTCGGTCGCCACGGCGACGATTTCGTCATGGCCAACAACGCCCAGTGGGTGGGCTTCAGCCTTGAAATCGGCCCCGACGGCAACCTCTACGTGCTCGACTGGCACGATGCCGACATCTGCGGCAACAAGGTGGTCAACGGCGAAACGGGGCGGGTGTTCCGAATTTCTCCGAAAACCAGTGCCGCCCAAAACTGGGCGGGACGCTACGACGATTTGGCCAAGTTTCCCGATGAAAAATTGGTCGAATTGCAAACCAGCCCCAGCGACTGGCACGCCCGCCGCGCCCGGTTGCTGCTGCAAAGCCGGGCCACTTCCGGCAAACTTTCCGCCTCAACGCACGGGCAACTGCGGGAAATTTTCACGAAAGCCAGCAACGCCGACCACCGCCTGCGGGCGATGTGGGCCTTGCACGTGACGGGCGGTTTTGACGAAAAATCGCTCACCGCCTTCCTCGCCGACGGCGACGCCCACGTGCGGGCCTGGGCCGTGCAACTGCTCTGCGAAGACCAGGCACCGTCGGCGGATGTGCTGGCGCAGTTCGCCCGGATGGCCCGCACCGACGCTTCGCCCGTCGTGCGGCTGTACCTCGCCTCGGCCCTGCAACGCCTGCCCGCCGAGGCCCGCTGGCCCATCGCCGAGGGCCTGCTCGCCCACGCCGAAGACGCCACTGACCACAACCTGCCGAAGATGATTTGGTTCGCCGTCGAACCGCTCGTGAAGGCCCAGCCCGACCGGGCGCTGGCCCTGGCGGCGGGGAGCAAAATCCCCTACGTGTCCACCTGCATCGCCCGCCGGTTGGTGGACGCCAACGAGGTGCCGAGGCTGGTGACTTTCATCGGAAAGCAACCCGCTGCCCCCCTGCCCCTGCTCGAAGGGCTGCGCCTGGGGCTGGAAGGCCGCGACGACGTGCTGGCTCCCGCGAACTGGAAAACCGTGCAGGCAAAGTTGAAGGCTAACCCGAAGGCCGCGAAGCTGGCCGTGGAAATTGGCCAGCGCTTCGGCGACACGGAATCGGCGAAGGCTTACGTCGCTACGCTCGGCAACCGCGCCGCGCCGGTGGAAGCCCGGCGGCAGGCCCTGCAAGCGCTCGCCGCCCGCCAACGCCCCGAACTGCCCGCCCTGCTGCCCACCCTGCTGGCCGACGCCAACCTCCGCCCCGACGCCATTCGGGCCGTGGCCGCCTACGACGTGGAATCGCTGGGCGAACTACTGCTGAACCGCTACCCCCAGTTTTCGCCTTCCGAAAAGGCGCTGGCCGTGCAGGCCCTGTCGTCACGCCCGAAGTACGGTTGGGCCTTGACGAAGGCGTTGAAAGCGGGCACCGTGCCCAAGCGCGACGTGCCGCCCTACGCCGCCCGGCAACTGCTGCGCGTGGTGGGCAGTGGCTTCGTGGAAGTGTACGGCCCCATCGAGCAGAGCGGCACCGACGAGCGGGCCTACAAAAAATACACGCGCCTGCTTAATGAAAAAGCCCTCGCCAGCGCCAACGTACTCAAGGGCCACGGGTTGTTTCAGCGCACCTGCGGCCCCTGCCACAAGCTTTACGGCGAAGGCGGTACCCTCGGCCCCGACCTGACCGGCTCCAACCGGGCCAACCTCGACTACGTGCTGTTCAACGTGCTCAACCCCAGCGGCGACATCCAGGACGATTACAAAATGGTGGTCGTCACGACCCGCGACGGGCGCACCTACACCGGCAACGTGGCGGGGGAAAACGACCGGCAGCTTCGGCTGAAGGTGGTCGGGCAGGAAACGGTCGTGACCGTCAACAAATCCGATGTGCAATCGCGGGAAGTGACGCCCGTTTCGATGATGCCCACGGGTTTGTTCGACGCCCTCAGCGACGAGGAAGTGGTGGATTTGGTGGCTTACCTGCGGTCGATGACGCCGGTGAAGCAGGCGAAGCGGTAACGGAAATCTCGTAGGGGCAACCCTTGCGGTTGCCCATGGCGTCGTTGGAATGCAAGCGCTGAAGGCAACCGCAAGGGTTGCCCCTACGATTTGAAGAAAAATACGAACCTATGAAAAATCAATTAGTCGCCCTCGGCGCGGCGCTCCTGCTGACCGCCTGCGCCACCCAGCAAACGGGCACGGCCACCCAGCAAACTGCCCAAACCCAGCCCGAACCCAAAGGCCGGCGGCTCGAAATCCTGTTCCTCGGCGACAACGGCCACCACCAACCCGCCAAAATGGCCCCCTACGCGATGGCCGCGCTGGGCAACCGGGGCATCAATTTCACCTACACCGACCGGCTGGAAGACGTCACGCCCGAGTACCTCGCCAAGTTCGACGGCCTGCTCCTCTTCGCCAACTGGGACAGCATCCCCGCCGCCCAGGAGCAGGCGTTGCTCGACTACGTGGCCGGGGGCAAGGGCCTGATTGCCGTGCATTGCGCGTCCTGGTGTTTCCGCAATTCCGAACCCCTCGTGCGAATGATGGGCGGGCAGTTCTGGCGGCACACCTGGGACACGATTCGGCCCGTCTGGGTGAAACCCGAACACCCGGTACTGGCGGGCACCAAACCCGTTTCGACGCTGGATGAAACCTACCTCCACCAGAAACTCCAGCCCGACAACCTCGTGCTGACCGAGCGGTTCATCCAGCCCGACCAGGCGAAGGACAAACCCGGCCAAACGACCGAACCCTACACTTGGGTGCGCACCCACGGCAAGGGCCGAGTGTTTTACACCGCCTACGGCCACGACCAGAACACCTGGGCCAACGCCGATTTTCAGAATCTTTTGGAAAAAGGCATCAAGTGGTCCGTCGGCGAGGAGGCCAACCGGGCGCTGGCGGCGCTGAACCCGCAGCCGTTCAAGTACCACGAAGCAGCTTTGCCGAACTACGAGCGCCGCCCCGGTCCGCAGTTGCAGCAGGAGCCGCTATCGCCGGAGGAATCCATGAAGCACCTCCAGGTACACCCGGATTTCAACCTCAGCCTCGTCGCCCACGAGCCGGGCATCCAGCACCCGATTGCGATGGCCTGGGACGAAAAAGCCCGTCCGTTCGTCATCGTCACGCTCGATTACCCCAACGAGCGCAAACCCGACGGCCAGGGCCGGGACTACATCCTCCGCCTCGACGACACCAACGGCGACGGCAAGACGGACAGTTACGTGAAATTCGCCGAAAACCTGAGCGTCCCCACCAGCCTCGTGGCCTACGACGGCGGCTTCATCGTCAGCCAGGCCCCCGACATGCTGTTTTTGAAAGACACCGACGGCGACGGCAAGGCCGACCTCCGCAAGGTGCTTTTCACCGGCTTCGGCACCTTCGACACCCACGCCGGGCCGAGCAACCTGCACTACGGTTTCGACAACTGGATTTACGGCAGCGTCGGCTACGCGGGCTTCAAGGGTACCGTGGGCGGGAAAAGCCACAACTTCACGCAGGGCTTTTTTCGGTTCCGACCGGACGGCAGTGAACTGGAATTCCTGACGGCCACCTCCAACAACACCTGGGGCCTGGCCTTCGACGAAACGGGCAACCTCTTCGGCTCCACGGCCAACAACGACCACGGCTGGTACATGGCCATTCCCAACCGCTACCTCGCCGGGGTCGAGAAACTGCGCCAGCGCGGCGGGCGGGGCATCGACACGCACAAGGACATGAAACCCCTCGCCCGCATCCGGCAGGTGGACGTGTTCGGGGGCTTCACCGCCGCCGCCGGGCACAGTTTCTACACGGCAAGGGCGTTTCCGAAATCGTTCTGGAACAAGGTCGCCTTCGTGGCCGAACCGACGGGGCACCTCGTTCACCTGAACCCGGTGGAGAAAGCGGGGACGGATTTTTCGGACAAAAATTCCTTCAACCTCATCGCCGGGGCCGACGAGTGGTTCGCGCCGGTGTTCGCCGAGGTGGGTCCCGACGGGGCCGTGTACGTGCTCGACTGGTACAGCTTCATCATCCAGCACAACCCCACGCCGAAAGGCTTTGAAAACGGCCCCGGCAATGCCTACCAAACCGACCTCCGCGACAACTCCCACGGGCGGATGTACCGGATTGCGTACAAAAACGCCCCGGCCTACACGCCGCTTTCGCTCTCGAAAGACCGCCCCGACGAACTGCTGGCGGCGCTGAAAAACGACAATTTGTTCTGGCGGCAGACGGCCCAGCGGCTGCTCGTGGAGCGGGGCAAAACCGACGTACTGCCCCAACTGCTGGCCCTGGCCAACGACCCAACCCGCGACGAACTCGGCCTCAGCCCCGCTTCCATCCACGCGCTCTGGACGCTCCACGGCCTCGGTGCCCTGAACGGTTCCAACGCCGACGCCCTCCGCGCCGCCACCGCCGCCCTACGCCACCCCGACCCGGCCGTGCGCAAAACCGCCGTGCAGGTGCTGCCCGCTAACGACGCCACGGCCCAGGCGCTCCTGACGGCGAATGCCCTCCAGGATTCGGAGCCGCTCGTGGCGCTGAATGCCGTGCTGAAACTTTCGGAAACGACGCCAACGCCCGCCGTGGACGCGGCCCTGGCTGGGTTGTTCGCCAACAAAACCTTCCTGGCCGACCGCTGGCTGCCCGACGCCCTGACCGTAACCGCCACCGCCCATCAGTTCCGGGGGATGCGCTCGCTGCTGGCGAAAGCCCCGCGCAAAACCGCTTCGTCCGGCGCGGCGATGGTCGGCGGGGCGATGAATCACGAGGGAACGCACCACGGACACGATGCTCCCAAAACCGAAGCGACCGTGACCCCGACGGGCACCCGACCCGACCTCGTCATCACTGCCATCCGGGCCACGCCCGCCAATCCGACCGTGCAGGAAACTGTCCGGCTGACCGTGGAGGTAGAAAACCGGGGCGGCGGGGCTGTCCCCAAGGGTGTGCCTATTCCGCTCGCCATCCGCATCGAAGGGCCGGGCAAAACGGTGGATTTGGTCAGCGAAACCTTCACCGACGGCCTCGCGCCGGGGGCCAGAGCCAACATCGCCGAGGTGACGAACGGCCCCTGGAAAGGCGGCCTGACGATGTATTCCGACGCGCCGGGCGACTTCACCGTGTCGGTGCAGGCCGACCCGAACGGGCTGATTCCCGAAGTGGCCGACGGCAATAATGCCTTCCGGCAAAAAATCACCTACGCCCCGCTGGCCAGCCTGACGGGTTACGTGCTCGAAAACGCCGCCCGCAGCTACGCCGCTGTCATGCCGGTGGATTCGGTCGTCGCGCTGGTGGCCTCGCTCCAAACCGTGAACGACGCCGACGCGAAGGCCGTGCTGACGGGCCTCACCCGGGCCGTGGACCCGAAGGCCAAAGTGACCGTCCAGCCCGCCGACCGGCAGGTACTGGCCCGCGCCGAGCCGAAGTTTTCCCCCGAAAACCAGGGCCTGCTCGGCAAACTGCTCGTCGCCTGGGGCCTGCGCACCGACGCCGCTGCCGACCCGAACACGCAGGTGGTGCGGCTGAAGGTCGTGCCCGAAAAACTGCTGTTCGACAAAAAGGAATTCACCGTCGAAGCGGGCCGACCCGTCGAAATCATCGTTGAAAACCCCGACCAGATGCAGCACAACCTGGTGATTGGCAAACCCCGTTCGCTGGAAGTCATCGGGGCCGCCGCCGACAAAATGATTACGATGCCGAACGGGCAGTTGAGGAATTACGTCCCGGAGATTCCCCAGGTCGTGGCGGCGACGAGGCTGATTAACCCCGACGAATCGTTCAAGTTAAGTTTTATGGCCCCGGCCGAACCGGGCCTTTATCCCTTTGTCTGCACCTTTCCGGGCCACTGGCGGGTCATGAACGGCATCATGCATGTTACCAAACCTACCGCGAAGGCTGAAGCAGCAAAAAAATAGAAAGTTTTCGCCAAAGTCTGACAAAAATCAGAAATAAGGCATGGCTTTTTTACACTACAGGACGCCCTTCTACACAAAGCACTCACAAGGACTTTTGCAAGGGCCTAAAGCACCCGTGGCGGCGGGTGCTTTCTTTTTTTAACGTGAGTTATGGGTTATCTATGTTATGATTCAATAGGTTACGTCCCGTTAGGGACGAAATGTTGGTAGACAGTCGGGACTTCGCCGTGTTGCGTCCCGTACGGGACGCGACCGCAGCGGCAGGAAACCTTTCTACCAACATTCCGTCCCGAACGGGACGCGTTGATAACCCATAACTCACGTTTTTTTAGTTTTGGCGAAACTCCTTGCCTATCATGTTTCGCTTCTTCCTCCGCCTTACCGTTTTGATTTTGTTCGCCGCCGGGGTCGTCTGGGCTTGGGAAAAATTCCGCACGTCCGGGTGGCTGCGGGGCGGCGAAACCGAGACGCGGCACAACGTGGTGCTCGAAAAAATGGTGACCTTGGGCAAGCTCGAACTCGTTCGCTACCAGTTTCGCGACATTGTCGAGCACGAAATCGTCAAACCCCTCCTGCCCGACGCCCGTGCCCTGCTCATCGTGCGGGGCGAGGCCGTGGGCTGCCTCGATTTGACCAAAATCGGCCCTGCCGACATCGCCTCGCTCGGCGCGGACACGCTCGTCGTCCACCTGCCCGAACCCGAACTCTGCGATTTCAAAATCGACCACTCCCGCTCGAAGGTATACAACACCGAGTATGCGTTTTTGGAAGAATCCGAACTGGTGGACGAAGCCTACCGGAAGGCCGAGATTCAGGTGCGAGAATCGGCCCTGCAAGGCGGCATCCTGGAGCAAACCCGCGCCAACGCCGAGAAAATGCTGAAACCCGTGCTGGAAGCCGTATCGGGCCGGAAGGTGCTGTTACGGTACCGGATGAAAGCCGAGTTACAACGCCCGCGCTAACGGGCGTTACCGCTTCCAGCGGTACAGGTACGGCGCTTTGTTGGCAGCGCCCGTGTACTTTTTTTCAAGGCGCTCCAGTACGTTCAAATCCAAAATCTTTTTCTGGAAATTGTTACGGGCGAAGGGTTTGTCGAACACCGCTTCGTACAGCTCTTGCACCTCCCGCATCGTGAAGGTTTCGGGCAGCAGGTTGAAGGCGATGAGCCGCTCGTCGAGGTGCAGGCGCAGGGCTTCAGTGGCTTTGGCTACGATGTCGTGGTGGTCGAGAATCATCGGCGGTAGCCGCCGCACGTCGTACCACTCGATGGACTCGTCGATGTCGTTTTTGCGCGGCACCACCTCGTCGATGTCCACCAGCGCATAGTACCCAACTGACACGAAGCGCCGGGTGACCCACTCAAATTCTTTCCGGCTGAAGTCCTCACCGCCAAGTTTTTCCCCGTTCAGTTGAATCAGGCGCTCCAGGAAGGCGCGATTCGAGCGCCGGGCTTCGCCAAACACCCGGAATTGTTCGAGGTAAATGTTGCCGATGCCCGTCCGCTCCTCCAGAATGCGGCGGGCGGCCTGGTCGATGTCTTCCTCCTGCAACACGAAGCCGCTCGGCAAGGCCCAGAAATCGCCCCGGAAATCAAGTTTGGGCACGAGCACCTTCAGTTGTTTTTCCTTGTAACCGAAAATGACGCAGTCGATGGAAAGCTGCGGGATGTAGTCCTGCTGGCTGGGGGAGTGTAGACTGTGGGGCATTTCAAGGGACGTATTGGCGTCGGTTGGCGGGGTTGAAAAAGGGGCAAAGTACCATTTTGACTGTGCATGATTTTACGAACGCTTCGGGCCTGGTCGGTTCGCAAAGGTAACGGTGTGGAAAAATTTAATGTCTAAATTTTAGACATTAAACAAACTCCTTTCCATACCTTTGGTCAGTGCCTTGAAAATCCGCTGGTTGCGCGAGGCACAACCCTCCTTCGCTTCGGCGGCGGAGGAGTCCGGTTTCACCTTTCTTTTCACGTTAAACCTGTAGTCTCATGCAAAAAGCAAGCGTTTTTCTTTTCGTCTTTTTCCTCGGCGCGGCCTTCAGCGGCTCGTCGCAAACCACCACCCCGGCCGACTTCTTCGCCGGAAAGTGGGACATCCTCGTGAAAGGCACGCCCAACGGCGACGCGAAATTTTCGACCAACCTGATCCGGGAAAACGGCAAGCTGGTGGGCAAACTGACGACCACCGAGGCTGGTGCCGAACCTATCCCCATCACCGAAATCGAAGAAGCCGGCGACAAGGTGTCCATCTTCTTCACGGCCCAGGGCTACGACCTCGAACTGGCCCTCAGCAAGGTGGACGACGACACCCTGAATGGCACGCTGATGAACATGTTCGAGGCCAGCGCCAAGCGCGTGAAGGAGTAAAGCCCAACCCTGAGCACCCGACCGAAACCATGAAAAAAGCAGCCTTCTTCTTCGCCTTGCTCCTGAGCCTGGCCCTCACCGGGACCGCGCAGACCGCCGCCCCGGCCGATTTTTACGCCGGGAAATGGGAAATCCTAATCACCGGCTCGCCCCGGGGCGACGTGAAATTTCACACGAACCTCGTCCGGAAAGACGGCAAACTGACCGGCGAACTGGTGGACGTGACCGGCGGCCCCAACTCGACTGAGAAACGGGCCATCACGAAGGTGGAAGAGGCCGACGACCGGCTGGCGATTTACTTCGAGTCGTCGCAGGGCGGCGAAATCAGCATGGACTTGGCGAAGGTGGACGCCGACCACCTCAAAGGTTCGCTAATGAGTTTTGAAACGACCGCCACACGGTTGAAGTAAGCGGCGTTTTGCCAACGCCAATAAAAAGGGCGCTCCGTGCGGAGCGCCCTTTTTATTGGCGTTGAAATCGTACATCGTCCCTCGTTCCTTCCTCACTCCGCCAGCAGCTTGTCCATCAGCCGGTTGAAATCATCCACGAACTTGTCGTAGTACGCGCCTGTGCCGGGGCCGCTGAAGCCCGTGTGAATTTCGCGCACCTGGCCTTTTTTGTCCACGAAAATCGTCGTCGGGTAGCCCATGATGCGGTTGAGTTGGGGCAAGGTGGCCGAGGCCGTGGCGTCGTTGACCCCTGCCAGCAGCACGGGGTAGGGAATCTTAAACCGCTCTTTCATCCGCACCACCTTCGGGGCCGACACGGCGAATTCGGGGCTGCGCTCGTAGGCCAGGCCGACCATCTCCACGCCCCGCTGCTTATTTTTCTGGTACCAGGGCACCAGGAAATTCGTCTCGTCCATGCAGTTGGGGCACCACGAACCCATGATTTGCACCACCGTCACCTTGCCCTTGAAGCGGGGGTCATCGAGGCTCACGGGCTGGCCCGTCACCGCGTCGGGGAAGCGGAAGGTAAAGCGCCCGGCACCGGGCTTCAGGAAGGTCAGCGTTCGTTCGTCGGGCAGGGCGGCGTTGGGGTCGCGGCGGGCGGTGATGGCGCTGCGGCCCCCCAGGCCCGCGAAGTAGTCGCCCGCGAAGCCGTCGGCGGTTTTTTTCGCTTTGAACAGGTACAAGTGGATGCCGTCGTACACCGACAACAGCAGGCTGTCGCCGATGACGTTGCCGTCGAGGAAGCGGTAGTCGCCGGTGGTGGTCAGGAAGGTGCCGGTAACGCGGTTTTTGGTTTGCTCAAACACCCCGACAGCGGTGGATTCCTTGCCGTCCTTTTCCCGAAACGTCGTGGCGTACTTGCCGGTCACGTTCCAGGGTTCGTCTTTCACCGTCGGCGTGAAGCGCCAGGGTTCGCCCCGCTCGGCCCGGAACGGGGCCTGGAGCAGCACGGTGCCCCGCCTGCGGTGGTAGCGCCCGACGAGCGTACCACCCGAAATTTTCCCAACCAATTCGCCCTCCGACAGCGGCGACGGCATCCGCAGCGAATCGCCGTCGAGCGTGGCGGGCATGGGCAGGCGCTCCTTACCGTTGAGGGCGAAGACCTCGAAAGTTTTGCCGTTCCTGCCCGGCCGGACGTCGAGGCCGAAGGGCAGTTGCTGGCCCTGCATCGTGATGGTGGCCCGGTAGGTACCCAGGTGGGGGGCCTGGGCGAAGCCGAGGATGGGCAGAAAAAGCAGGAGGATTTTTTTCATGAGAAAAGACCGATTTTGCCAAAAAACGCCTGAATAACTTTTTGTAGCAAGTTTCCGGTTCGGCTCCGGCGAAAAACCTTCATTTTTGCAAAAAGCCGCGTTTCGAAATGCTCCTCACCGCGTACCACCAGCCCGTCATGCTCGCCGAATGTCTCGACGCGCTGGCCATTCAGCCCGACGGCACCTACGTGGACGTGACTTTCGGCGGCGGCGGGCACAGCCGGGCCATCCTCGACCGCCTCGGCCCCACGGGCCGCCTGCTGGCCTTTGACCAGGACGCCGACGCACGGGCCAACGCCAAAGCGCTCGACGACAAGCGGTTCACCTTCGTCGAGGCCAATTTCCGGCACTTGAAAAAATACCTCCGGCTCTACGGCATTAAGCAGGTTGACGGCATCCTGGCCGACCTGGGCGTGTCGTCGCACCAGTTGGACGAAGGCGCGCGGGGCTTTTCGACCCGCTTCGACGGCGAACTTGACATGCGCATGAACCAGGACGCGCCGTTTTCGGCCAAAAACGTCGTCAACGAGTACGACGAGGCCCGCCTGCACCGGATTTTCGGGCTGTACGGCGAGGTGAAAAACGCCCGCACCCTGGCCGCCGCCGTGGTGCAGGCCAGGGCCAATGCACCGATTGAAACGGCCGCTCAGTTGAAAGCCCTTGCGTGGAAGCTGGCTCCGCGCGGCAAGGAGTTCAAGTACCTCGCCCAGGTGTTTCAGGCCATCCGCATCGAGGTCAACGACGAATTGAAGGCGTTGGAGGAATTCCTCCAGCAGGTACCCGACGTGCTGGCCCCCGGCGGGCGGCTCGTCGTGATGAGCTACCACTCGCTCGAAGACCGCCTCGTCAAAAATTTCATCAACAAAGGAAAATTCGAGGGCGAGGTGGAAAAAGACCTCTACGGCAACGACCTCAAACCCCTCCGCCCCGTCACCCGAGGCCAGCCCCTCGAAGCCAGCGAAGCCGAAATCGCCCAAAACAACCGCGCCCGCAGCGCGAAACTGAGGATTGCCGAACCGAATTTGTGAGAAGTGAGAAGTAAGATGTAAAATGCAGTTGGTGTCTTTCAACTTCTCACTTCTCACTTCTCACCTCTCACAACATGGCCAAAAACGTCTCCCGCACCCAAAAGTCCGCCCGGAGCGAGGGCATCCGCAGCCGCCCCGGCGTGTTTTCGTGGCTCGACCGGCGGTTTGACATGAACCGGCTGCTGGGCGGGCGGCTGCCCGTGCAACACCTCGACTACGCACTCTGGATTGCCCTGCTGCTTTTAATTTACATCGGCCTGACGCACCACGCCGAGAAGCTCATCCGCGACACCGACAAGGCCAAGCGCCAACTCGACGAACTCCGCGCCGACTACACCACCCGCAAAGCCCAACTGATGAAAGCGGGCAAGCAGTCGGAAGTGGCCAAAAAAGTGGCCCCGCTGGGCCTTGTGGAAGCCAAAACCCCACCGACGAAGGTGGTGGTGAAAAACAGGAGTGAGGAGTCAGGAGTGAGGAGTGAGTAGAAAAGGCAAAATACACGCCGCATTTCTACTCACTCCTCACTCCTGACTACTCACTCCTCCCAAGACCATGAACATCAAACGATCCATCATGCTCCGGGTCCGGCTGGCGTTTCTGGCCGTGGCGGTGTTTTCGGCGGCCATCGCGGGCCGCATCGTGTACCTGCAAACGGTGGAGGGCGGCAAGTGGCGGCAACGGGCCAGCAAGTCGTACATCCGCAACCTGACCATCCCGGCCACGCGGGGCAACATTTACGCCGCCGACGGCAGTTTGCTGGCCACGTCGCTGCCGTACTACCGCCTGGGCCTCGATCTGGCCGTGGGGCGGGCGAAAAGCAACGATTCGCTGTTTCACAAACACCTGCCCGCCCTGGCGATGCGCCTTTCCGAGTTTTTCGGCGACCGCAAACCCGAAGATTACCGGAAATTCATCCAGAAGGCTCACGACGATTCGACCCGGACGTTCCTGACGCTCAACACCCGCACCGTCGATTACTTGCAGCGGAAATACATCGAAACCTGGCCGCTGTTCAGGCTGGGAAAAAACAAGGGTGGCGTGTCGTTCGACCCTGTGCCCGAGCGCGTCAATCCCTTCGGCAACATGGGTAAGCGCACCATCGGCTCCACCAACGACAACCACGGGCAGGTGGGCATTTCGGGTCTGGAGGCCAGTTTTCAGGAAAGCCTGGCGGGCAAACCCGGCAAGGGCGTGTACGAAAAACTGGCGGGCGGAAGCTGGCGCGCCCGCGACGACGGCTCCGAAACGAAGCCCGTGCCCGGCCTCGACCTCCACACCACCCTCGACGTCAACATCCAGGACGTGGCCGAAGCCGCCCTGCTCCGTGCCCTCCGCGAGTACCGCGCCGACAACGGCTGCGTGGTGGTGATGGACGTGCCCACGGGCGAAATCAAGGCCATGACCAACCTGAAATGGAAGCACGACAGCCTCTACGCCGACGAGTACAACTTCGCCGTCCGCTGGGCCACCAATCCCGGCTCCACGTTCAAACTCCCCACGATGGTGGCGTTGCTCGAAGAAGCCGCCATTTCGCCCAACGACCTCATCGACACCGGCAACGGCGTGTTCACCTACCACAACCGGCGGCTCGAAGACTCCAACGCCAACCGGGGCGGGCACGGCAAGACCACCGTGCAGCACATTTTCGAGGCGTCGTCGAACATCGGCATCGTGAAGTTGACGCTCCGGCATTTCGCCGGGAAACCCGACAAATACCTCGGCTACCTCGACAAATTCCGGCTGACGAAACCGCTCAACTTTCAGTTTCAGGGCGAAGCCAAGCCGTTTTTCCGCCGCACCTCCGACCGCTACTGGAGCAAAACCTCCCTGCCCTGGACCAGCATTGGCTACGAGTCGATGATTACGCCGCTCCAACTGCTCACGTTTTACAACGCCATCGCCAACGGGGGCTACTGGATGCAGCCGCTCATCGTGAAGCGTACCCAGCGGGCCGACGAGGTGGTGCAGGATTTTTCGAAAACCCAGGTGCGCTCCGAAACGCCCATCTGCTCCGAGCGCACGCTGAAGATTGTGCGCGGGATGCTGAAAGGCGTGGTCGAGCACGGCACGGCAACCAACATCCGCGGCAGCCACTACGCCATCGCGGGGAAAACGGGCACCTGCCAGAAACTTGTCAACGGGCAGTACCGCAAGGGGGTCTACTACACCTCGTTCGCGGGGTATTTTCCGGCGGCCAAACCGAAGTACAGTTGCATCGTGGTGATTGACAACCCCAGGGGCGTCAACCGCGAGGCGCTGTACGCCCGCGACGTAGCCGCGCCGGTGTTCAAGGAAATCGCCGATAAAATTTACGCCACCGACCTGCGCCTGCACCGCGAACTCAAGGGCAAAAAAGCGGGCGAAAGCTACCTCGCCCAGCGCCTGCAAACCGTGCTCCCCGCCGACGCCCGCGTGCTGGCCGAGGAACTCGGTGCCCCCGAAGCCACCGGTTGGAAAGCGGGCACCGCCTCCCACACCGACCTTCCGGATGTCCGCGGCCTGACCCTCCGCGACGCGCTTTTCGTGCTCGAAAACCGGGGCTACCGCGTCAGCTACGTCGGCACGGGCCGCGTGGCGAGTCAGGAGGCGGAGGGGAAGCGGGTTGTTTTAAAACTGGAATGATGTTTAACCACAGAGTTCACAGAGTTGAAGCACAGAGTACGCAGAGTTTTTACTCCGTGTCCTCTGTGCTTCAACTCTGTGAACTCTGTGGTTAAAAAAACAAGCTATGCCCGACCTCTACCTCATCGCCGGTTGCAACGGGGCGGGGAAAACGACCGCGGCCATGGTGCTGCTGCCCGAAGTGCTGGGCATCCGGCACTTCGTCAACGCCGACTAGATTGCCGCCGAACTTTCGCCCGAAAACCCCGAAGCCGTGGCCATTCAGGCCGGGCGGCTCATGCTGCAACGCGTGGACGAACTGCTCGCCGAACGGGCCGATTTCGCCCTCGAAACCACCCTCGCCACCCGCAGCTACGCCGGGCTGGTGCGCCGGGCGCAGGCCGTTGGCTACGCCGTCGTTTTAGCGTACTTTTGGCTGGAAAGCCCGGACCTGGCCATCCGGCGCGTGGCCCGGCGCGTCGGCGAAGGCGGGCATTTCATCCCCGACGACGTGGTGCGACGGCGGTACGCATTGGGACTGAAGAACCTGCGGGAATTGTTTTTGCCGCTGGTGGACGAATGGCTGGTTTGCGAAAACAACGGCGACCGACCGACGTTCGTCGCCGAGAAGCGCAGGGACCAAGCCGAAGTCGTCGTTTTGAACGAAGTGATTTGGCAAAAAATCGTGAGCCATGAAACCGACACCTAAATCCAAAATCCCGCTGGTTAAGCAGGGCATTGAACTGGCTTTCCAAAAGCGGTTGGAACGGGAGAGAACCCGGAAGGGAACCCCCACCGAAGACGCGCCCAAAGTCGCTCGCCTGGAAACGTTGAACATTGAGAATTGAACATTGAGCATTGGATATTCGCCAATGCCCCGCCTTGAATGCTCCTCCAAAACCTTCTCTACAAAGTCCCCGGCCTGACGGCCACCGCCGGACCGACCAACGTCGACGTCACGGCCCTCGTCCTCGATTCCCGTCGCGTCACGCCCGGCTGCTTGTTCGCCGCTCTGCCCGGCACGCAGGTGGACGGCCACCAGTTCATTCCGAAGGCCATCGAAAGCGGCGCGGCGGTGATTCTCTGCGAAAGATTGCCCGAAACGCTGGTCGAAACCGTCAGCTACGTGCAGGCCGCCGACGCGGCGCGGACGCTGGGCTTCATGGCCTCCAATTTTTACGAAAACCCAGCGTCGAAACTGAAACTCGTCGGCGTGACGGGCACCAACGGCAAGACCACCACGGCCACGCTGCTGTTCCGGCTGTTCCGGCGGCTGGGCTACCACTGCGGCCTGATTTCGACGGTGCAGAACCAGATTGACGAAACCGTCGTCCCCGCCACCCACACCACGCCCGACACCGTGGCCCTCAACGCCCTGCTGGCCGACATGGTGAAGCGGGGCTGCTCGCACGCGTTCATGGAAGTCAGTTCGCACGCCGTGGTGCAGGAGCGCATCGCGGGGCTGACCTTCGCGGGGGGCATTTTCACCAACATCACCCACGACCACCTCGATTTCCACAAAACCTTCGAGAACTACATCCGGGCCAAAAAAGGCTTTTTCGACCAGTTGCCGAAAACGGCCTTCGCCCTCGTCAACGCCGACGACCGCCGGGGGGCCGTGATGGTGCAGAACACGGCGGCCCGCCGCGAGACGTTCTCGCTCGAAACGGGCGCGAGTTTCAAGGGCAAACTCATCGCCGACTCCATGTTTGGCTTGCAGATGGAGGTGGACGGGCGCGAGGTGCATTTCGGCCTCATCGGGGCCTTCAACGCCTACAACCTCCTCGGCGTGTACGGCGCGGCGGTGCTCCTCGGCGAAGACCCGGAGGAAGTGCTCACCCAGCTTTCGGACCTGCAAACCGCGCCGGGCCGTTTCGAGCAGGTGGTTTCGCCGAACCGAATCCTCGGCATCGTGGACTACGCCCACACGCCCGACGCGTTGCAAAACGTGCTGCAAACCATCGCCGGGCTCCGACAGGGCAACGAACAAATCATCACCGTCGTCGGCTGCGGCGGCAACCGCGACGCCACGAAGCGCCCGGTCATGGCCGAAATCGCCTGCAAGTTCAGCCACCGGGTCATCCTGACTTCCGACAACCCCCGCTTCGAGGACCCCCTCGCCATCCTGACCGACATGGAACGGGGCGTTTCCGTGACCGACGCCCGCAAAGCCGAAACGATTCCCGACCGCCGGGAGGCCATTTTCCGCGCCGTAGCCCTAGCCAAGCCCCACGACATCGTCCTCGTGGCGGGCAAGGGCCACGAAACCTACCAGGAAATTGGGGGCGTGAAAACCCACTTCGACGACCGGGAGGTGTTGCGGGAGGCGTTTGGGAAAAACTAAAACCTCCGCGTCTCTGCGCCTCTGCGAGACACTTTTTTCACGCAGAGGCGCAGAGACGCGGAGGTTTTTACTGCCGACGCATTTCCTGCTGCCCGGCATGGCGTCAATCAGATCGAAGATCTCTTTCGGAGAAACGGGGGCCGACTTGCGGAGTTTTTCGCCGCCATCTTTCCCGATTAAAATCGCAGTGAAGTTTTCGGGCCTGATGTTGAACTGCCGCCGCAACGTTTCTGCCTTCGCCCCATCGGTGAGTTCGAGCACGACGAGGTCGCGCTCCCGGAGTCCGGTTTTTTCTTTTTCGAGAAAACGCCGCTGCTCCGCCAGCGCGGGCGCATCGGCGCGGGGCGCGAACACGAGCAGCACGCGGGCTTTCCAGCGGTACGCCGCCAGCGGGTCGTCCTGGCGCAGCACGGTTCCGGGAGTGGCGCCCGGCGACCGGGCCACGCCTACCGCCAGCAAACCCAACAGCAGCAGTTTCATCGAAAATCCAATTAACCGTTAACGAATACCGGCTAACCACCTCAAAACTCCGTTCCGTCGAACAGCATCCGGGTGATGCCCAGTTCGAGGCCGCGCAATTCGGCCAGGCCCCGCAGGCGACCGATGGCCGTGTAGCCGGGGTTGCCGCCGGTTTTCCGCAAATCGTCGAGCATCCGGTGGCCGTGGTCGGGGCGCATCGGGATGAGCAGGTCGTCGCGGCCCTCGTCGCGGCGGCGGCGCATTTCGAGCACCGCCGCCCGCACGATGCCGAACATGTCGGCGTTGCCTTCGAGGTGGTTGGCTTCGTAAAACGACACCGGAATCGTGCTGCCCTCGCGCTGCACGCTACGGAGGTGGAAAAAATGAATGTGCGGCCCCAGGCGCTCGACGATGCCCACGAGGTCGTTACCGCCCCGCGCCCCCAGCGACCCGGCGCAGAAGCACAGGCCGTTCGACGGCGAGGGGGCCGCTTCGAGCAGTTCGCGCAAATCGTGCTCGGTGCTCACCACGCGGGGCAGGCCCAGCAGGGGCCAGGGTGGGTCGTCGGGGTGGATGGCGAGCGCCACGCCCACTTCCTCGGCCACGGGCACGACTTCCCGGAGAAATTCGTACAAATTCTGCCGCAGTTCGGCGTCGCCCACCTCGCGGTAGCCGTCGAGCACGGCCTGGAATTCCTGCAACGTGAAGCCTTCCTCCGAACCCGGCAGTCCGGCGATGACGGTGCGGGTCAGGACCGTTTTCTGCTCCTCGCTGAGCGAAGCGAAGTACGCCTCGGCCCGCTCGGTCTGCTCGGTGGTGTACTCGGCACCGGGGCGTTTGAGGATGCACAGCTCGAAGGCCGCGAAGGCCAGCGCGTCGAACCGCAGCGCCTCGGAGCCGTCGGGCTGGCGGTAGGCCAGATCGGTACGGGTCCAGTCGAGCACGGGCATGAAGTTGTAGCACACCGTGCGCACGTCGCAGGCCGCCAGGTTGCGGAGCGTGGTTTTGTAGTTTTCGATGAACGTTCCCCGGTCGGGCAGGCCCCGCTTGATGTGTTCGTGGACGGGCACGCTCTCGACCACCGCCCAGGTCATCCCGGCGGCTTCGATTGCGTCTTTGCGTTTCTGAATTTCCTCAACCGGCCAGATTTCGCCGTTGGGAATGTGGTGCAGAGCCGTCACGACGCCGTCGCACCCGGCCTGCCGGATGTCGGCGAGGCTAACGGGGTCGTTTGGGCCGAACCAGCGGAAGGATTGGAGGAGGGGCATAGGAACAGCGAGCGGAGAATGCTCAATTTTCAATATTCAATGCTCAATGTTCAATGATTGATCTCAATGTTCAAAGAGTTGAGGAAGAATTTCGGTTGGCCTGCGCCGTGGCGATGCTTTTGGCAAAAATTGAAACCAATTGCTGCGTTTCGTTCAGCGTGCTTTCAAGGAGCGCCATCATTGAGCATTGAAAATTGAAGATTGAGCATTGAGAATTTTCCGAATTTCTAAAGCGAAACGCCTCGCTTCCAGGGAATGAAATCATCCTGCCCGTGGCGCACGGCGGCGGGTTGGGTTTCGCCGGAGGCGACGCGGACGACGTAGTCGAGGATGCGTTCGCCGGCCTGGGCGATGGTTTCCTGGCCGGCGATGATGGGGCCGCAGTCGATGTCGATGATGTCGGCCATTTTCTGGGCCAGTTTCGAGTTGGTGGCCAGCTTCACGACGGGGGCAATCGGGTTGCCGGTGGGCGTGCCGAGGCCGGTGGTGAAGAGCACGACCGTCGCGCCGCTGCCCACTTCGGCGGTGGTGCTTTCCACGTCGTTGCCGGGGGTGCAGAGCAGGTTGAGGCCGGGTTTGCTGACGCGTTCGGGGTAGTCGAGCACGTCCACCACGGGCGAAGTGCCGCCTTTTTTGGCCGCCCCCGCCGATTTTATCGCGTCGGTGATGAGGCCGTCTTTGATGTTGCCGGGCGAAGGATTGGCGTAAAAACCCGACCCGGCGGCTTCGGCGCGGGCGTTGTAGGTGCGCATCAGTTCGTTGAACTTCAGCGCCGTCGGTTCGTCCACGCAGCGGTCGGAAAGTTCCTGCTCCACGCCGCAGAGTTCGGGAAATTCGGAGAGAATCACCGTGCCGCCGAGGGCCACGAGCAAATCCGAGGCGTGGCCGATGGCCGGGTTGGCCGAAAGCCCCGAAAACCCGTCGGACCCGCCGCATTCCAGCCCGACGACGAGTTTTGACAGCGGCGCGGGCTGGCGGGTCAGCTTGTTCGCCTCGACCAGTCCGGCGAAGGTCTGCTTCAGGGCCTCGGCGAGAAGTTTTTCTTCCGAACCGATTTCCTGCTGTTCAAACACCAGGAGCGGTTTCGAGAAATTCGGGTCGCGCTTGGCAATTTCCTCTTTCAGAATCGATACCTGGGCGTTCTGGCAGCCCAAACTCAGCACCGTCGCCCCGGCCACGTTGGGGTGCGTGACGTACCCGGCGAGCAGGCCGCAGAGGGCCTGGGCGTCGGAGCGGGTGCCGCCGCAGCCCATGTCGTGGTTGAGAAATTTCACTCCGTCCACGTTGGGGAACAGGCGGTTTTGGGGCAATTCGGCGGCATCCACGGCCAAATCCGCTTCGAGAATTTCGGCCACTGATTTCCCGGAACGGTACAAACTCACCAGCCGCTCGGCCTCCGATTTCCAGCCCCCGGCGCGGGCGTAGCCGAGGCTTTCGGTGAGCGCCTCGCGCAGCACGTTGAGGTTGTGCGTTTCGCAGAACACCATCGGCAGCACAATCCAGTAGTTGGCCGTGCCCACCGAACCGTCGGCACGGGGGTAGCCCAGGAACGTCCGTCCCTCAAAGTTAGAGGTGTCGGGTCGGGGCCAGTGTAGCTTGCGGGTGCCGAGGCCGAAGGCGTCCGAGGCGTGCCGGGTGTTGAAGGTGTGCATCAGGCCGCCGCAGGCGATGGGCTGCTTGGCCCGGCCCACGAGCACGCCGTACATCGTGATGGGGTCGTCTGCGGCGCGGGCTTCGGTCAGGAATTTGTGCTTGGCGGGAATGTCGTCGGCGAGGAGGAATTCAGCGCCGTCGAGCACGATGGTTTCGCCTTTTTTCAAATCCGTCAGGGCGACGATGACGTTGTCGGCGGGGTGGATTTTGAGAACTTTCTGATTCATAAACCGCAAAAATGAACCGCCGATGAAACGGATTGAACGGATGAAACGGATACTGGCAGGCGTTTCGCTGGAACGGATTGCTACGGCAGTTAAAACTGAACGTGGTAACCCGGCGCGCCCGCAAATATCCGTTTCATCCGTTCAATCCGTTTCATCGGCGGTTCAGTTCTTCACCAAAACCACCTCCGATTCGGTCAGCACTGCCGCCGGGCCGCGTTCCTGCAAGGCCGCCAGGCACTCGCCGACGCGCTCGGCGAAACCCGGCAACGCGTTGAGGTCCTGCCCCCAGAACGGCTCGTGGGCCAGCACCTCGGCCACGTCGGCGCCCCGTTCCCACCACTGGCAGAACCAGGCGGCGGCTTCGTCCTGGATGGGGTAAGGCTGCCCGGCCCGGCGACCGAAGTACTGTCCGCCGTCTTCGCCGACGGCCTTCATGAAGAGCAGGTAGGCCGCGAAGCCGAGGCAGAAGCGGTCGGGGGCGTAACCCTGCCGTTCGTAGTGCGTGACCAGCAGCGGCACGTTGCGCATTCGCATTTTGGCCGTGTACTGGGTGGTGATGCTGAGGAGTTTGTGTTCGAGGAAGGGGTTGCGGAACCGCTCCAGCACCTGCCGCCCGAAGGTTTCGGCGGCTTCGTCCGACACGTCGTAGGGAATGGCCGGGGCCAGTTCGTCGAGCATCAGGCGCTCCACGAAGTTGGCCGCGATGGGGTCGCCCATGCTGTCGCGGACGGTGTTTTTTCCACAAAGAAAATTCAGTCCGCAGGTGAGCGTGTGGGTGCCGTTGAGGAGGCGAAGTTTCAATTCGCGGTAAATCTCGATGTCGGGCGCGATGACGAGGCCGGGCGGGCACACGTCGAGGGCGTCGAAGGCGGCTTTCACCCGCTCGTCGCCCTCGATGGCCCAAAGGCGGTAGGCTTCCGACACCAGCAGCAGGCCGTCGCGGTAGCCGAGGTTGCGCTCAAACTCGGCTAGGTCGGCGGCGTTGGGTTTGCCGGGCACGATGCGGTCCACGAGCGAGTTGCAAAACTGGTTGGCCGTCTCGAGCCAGTCAAGGAAGGCCACTTCGAGGCCGCCCCGGTGGGCGAGTTCGAGGCAGATTTCCTGCAATTTTGTGCCGTTGTCGGGAATGAGTTCGGTGGGCACGATCACCAGCCCAGCGTCGGCGCTACCACCGAGGGCTTGCCAGCGTTCGTACAGAAACCGGGTCAGTTTGCCGGGAAACGACGCCGGGGGTGCGGCGTTGAGGTTTTCGGTTTCGTCGAGTTGAATGCCCACCTCGGTCGTGTTGGAAACCACGAGTTGGAGGTCGGGGTTCTGGGCGCAGGCCAGCACGTCGGCCCACTGGCCCCGGGCGGAGAGCGTCCGGCTGATGCTGGCGTTGACGCGGTATTCCTCCAGGGGTTCGCCATTGTCCAGCCCCCGGATGACGTGCGTGAACAGCCCGTCCTGCCGCCCGAAGGCGTCCCCGTCGCCCTGGTCGGTCGATTTCACCACCACCACGCGGCCGTTGAAGCGGCCCTGGCGGTTGGCTTCGTCGAAAAAGCCGTCGCACAGCCCGCGCAGCAGCACGCCCGTGCCGAATTGCAGCACCCGTTCGGGCAGGTCGAAAACCGCCGGGTCGGGCCGGTGGAGCGGCACGGTCGCCGTAGGTTTGGTCAGGGTTTCGCGGGTCAGGGTCGGCAGCGACATGGCAGCGGGGCGTTTGATGGATTCGTTGTTGGGGTAAAGGCCCCCGCCGAAAAAAACTAACCGGTTGAAAATGGAAAATTTGAACCGCCCCGTCACCACCGCCGACGGGAGCCACACGCTGGTCAGCGACCGGTTTGGGCAGTCGTACCACTCCGTTCACGGGGCGCTGGCCGAGTCGCGGCGGGTGTTTTTGGAGTTGGGGTTTGAGTTTTTGGCGGAAACGAAAACCGAGATTTCGGTGCTGGAAATGGGCTTCGGCACCGGCCTGAACGCGTTGCTGACCTGGCTCGAAGCCGACCGGCGCGGCCTGCCGGTGCGCTACGTCACGCTGGAAGCCTACCCGATTTCGCCCGCCGACGTGGCGGCGCTGAATTACGACGAGGTGCTTCAAACCGACCGCCTGCGCCAACTCCACCAAGCGCCCTGGGGCGAGGACGTGCCGCTGGGGGAATATTTTACGCTGCGAACAGAGGGGATGGCGCTGGAAGATTTCCTCCATCGTCCCATCCCTAGCGAGGGGTTTAAACCCTTCGCTAGGGATGGGACGATGGAGGAAGAAAACTACGATTTGGTGTACTTCGACGCCTTCTCCCCTGACACCCAGCCCGAACTATGGACGGCGGAGGTTTTCACAAAAATTGCGAAGAAAATGCCCCGTGGCGGCGTGCTGACCACGTATTCGGCCAAAGGCAGCGTCCGGCGGGCCTTGCAGGCGGCGGGGTTTCGGGTCGAAAAGCACCCCGGCCCGCCGGGGAAGCGGGAGGTGGTGCGGGCGGTGATGCCACCCAACGGCGATTTTTTGTGAAAACCCGACGATTGCCATAGCTTCGGAAAAACTTAGAACATGAACGAAATTACCTTTCTGGTTCAGGAAGCCGAAGAAGGCGGCTACACGGCGCGGGCGCTGGGCAAGTCCATTTTCACCGAAGGCGAAACGATGGATGAACTGAAAACGAACATCAAGGAAGCCGTGCAGTGCTACTTCGGCGAAGAAGCCCCACAACTGGCCCACCTTCATTTTGTCAAAGACGAAATTATGGCCTTGTCGTGAAAACGCCCCGCGACGTTTCAGGCGCGGAACTGGCCAAAGCTTTGCGAAAGTTTGGCTCTAATTCAGCCGCTAGGTGGGCAGCCACACGATGCTTACCACGCAGCAGAACGGCGAGCACCACGTCGTCGTACCCAATCACAATCCGGTGAAAATTGGTATGCTCAACGGCATTCTTTCCGATGTTGCCGAGCATTTTGAAATCAGCAAAGCCGAATTGATTGAACGGTTTTTTCGGTAAAAATCATGCGTAACCTTCGTTGCATCCTCAACGCCGAAGGCCAAAAACCGGGGTCGTGCGGCAATAGCACGGGAAAGCGGGCGGTGACGGGTTTGGCTAAATTTACGAATTGAAGTGCGCAAGGGTCACCCGCGTGATGGCTCCGCAAATGGCCTCCCGCATCTGAGGATCGAGTAACTTGGTGCGGTCACCGTCGTTGGCGATGAAGCCGAGTTCAATCAATACGGCCGGTCCCTGAAATTTGAGCACGGCCAAATCCTCGCGTTTTTTGATGGTGCGGTCTTTGAAATCCGTCACTTCAACCAACGCATTCTGAAGTTTTTGGGCCAGGGATTGGTCGGCGTTGTCGCGGAAAAGCACCTCCAGGCCGTTGGCGTTGTCGTCTTCCACGTCGTTGAGGTGCAGCGAAATGAACACCTCGCAATTGGCGCTTTTTGCGTTGCTGGCCCGGCGGCTGACCGGCGCGTGGTCCTGGTCGTCGTCCCGGGTCATGAACACCTCGTGACCACTAGCCCGAAACTGATCTTTCAAAGTCAGGCCGTACCGTAGCGCGATGGCGGCTTCCTGAAAGCGAAATCCGTTCTCGACGTGCGTGGCACCAGGGTCGAAAACACCGAGTTTACGGTTGCTCATGCCGTGTCCGGGGTCAATGCAGACTTTCATCGGGTAGAGAATTAAGAGTGAAAAGAAGCGATAAAGAAAAGCGACTTGCGCCGGGGCTGCAACGGGAAAAACACCCTTTTTTGAGCGGAATTCTCTTCATCTCCAACGAGTTTACGCTTTTCACTCCCACCGCACCACCACCCCTACCGCCGCCTTCCGCCCCTGGTCGTCCACGCAGGCGATGCGCACTTTGCCGGGCTGGGGGCGGAAAAACACGGTTTCCCCCGGCCCGGCTTTCCGCAGCAGTTGGTCGTTGACGTACCAAAACACCGCCCCCACGCCGTTGGGCACCTGCCCGCGCAGGGCCAGTTGCTGGTTGCCGGTTTTGGAAAGAAAAAACTCCCCCCCGTCCAACGGACTCACGATGACCGGCCCGTCCTCGGCAAACACCCGCGTGCAGGCCGGGTTGTGCGGGGGGATTCTGGCGTACGGAATCCGCTCGCCTTCGTACCAGGCCAGCAGTTCGGGGGCGAGGTTGGGGTAGAGGCGTCGCACGGCCCCGCTGTCCGGCTGGCAGCGGGTGCAGTAGCTGAAGGAGCCCGAGGCGTTGGTGAAAACGGCCTTGACGTGCTGGCAGGTGGGCGTGGCCGTCACGCCGGGCAGGTACGCATCGAGTACGCTGTGTTCGCAGAACTCCCCCGGCGGCAGGCCACTCAAGGCGCAGACTTTGCGTTGCATCAGCCCCTTCGGCGGGCCAAACCACCGCGCCGGGGCGTTGTAATCAATCGCGTTGAACACGTCGAAAAGCAGGGGCGTGGCGAGGGCGGCCCCGCTGAGTTCGGGCACGCCTTCGCCCGAAAAATTGCCCACCCACACGCCCACCGTGAAGCGGGCGTTGTAGCCGATGCTCCAGGCGTCGCGCTTGCCGAACGACGTGCCCGTTTTCCAGGCGATTTTCGGCAGGCGGTACGTGTACTCGTAGCCGTTGGGCAGGTCGGGGCGGGTGATTTGGGAGAGGATTTGGGTGGTGAGGAAGGCGGCTTCGGGGGAAACCAGAACCTCACCCCCGGCCCCTCTCCTACTGAGAGGGGAGCCAATGCTGGAATTTTCACACCTCTCAGCAGGAGAGGGGCCGGGGGTGAGGTTCCCAGTGATGAACCGCGCTTTCTCGAATTTTCCTTCGTGCGCAAAGGCCGCGAACAGGTTCGTCAATTCCTCCAGCGTCACGCCGCAGCCTCCGAGCACGAGCGACAGGCCCAGCTTCGGTCCGGCGCGTTTCACGGTTTCAAACCCCGCTTTTTTCAACTGACTCACCAGCACGGGCGTCGTCACGTCGCGCAGCACGCGCACGGCGGGGACGTTGAGCGAGTTGGCCAACGCAAATTCCGCCGTGACGGGGCCGTGGAATTTCTGATCAAAATTGACCGGCTCGTAGCCGCCGAAACTCGTGGGCACGTCGAGCAACTGCGTCCGGGGCGTGAGCAGGCCCCGGTCGATGGCCGTGGCGTAGAGCAGGGGTTTGAGGGCGCTGCCCGGCGAGCGCACGGCCCGGATGCCGTCCACCTGCCCGCCGTCGGTGGGGTCGTTGAAATCGGCCGAGCCGACGTAGGCCGCCACGGTGCGGGTTTGGTTGTCGAGCACGAGCACGGCGGCGTTGCGGATGTGCAGCGCCCGTAAGCGGGCCACGTGGTTTTTCACCAGCCCTTCGGTTTTGGCCTGCATTTCGGGGCGAAGTGTGCTCCGGATGATTGGCCCCGCGTCGGCAGCTTCCCGCGCCAGCCGCAGACTCAGGTGCGGGGCGGCTTTCGGGGCTTCGTGGCGGCGCACGGTGAGCGGTTCGGCGAGGGCGTCGGCGATTTCCCCTTTCCCGAAAAGCCCCGCTTCGCCGAACCGCCGCAGCCACCGGTCGCGGGCGGCGCGGACGGCGGCGTTGCGGGTGCCCAGCCGCAGGCTCGACGGGCGGTTGGGCACCACCACCAGCGCCGTGATTTCGGCCAGACTCAGCACTTCGGGGGATTTCTGGAAATACAGCAGCGCCGCCGACTTCAGCCCCTCGACGTTGGAGCCGTAGGGCGCGAGGTTGACGTACAGTTGCAGGATTTCGTCTTTCGTGAAATGCCACTCCAGTTGCAGCGCCCGCGCCATTTCCCGCAGCTTGCTACCGTAGGTGCGGCTGGCGGGCTGGAGCAGCCGGGCCACCTGCATCGTGAGCGTCGAAGCGCCGGAGGTGCGCCGTCCGGTGGTGAGGTTGCGCCAGGCCGCCCGCACCACGGCCAGGGGGTTGACGCCGGGGTGCCAGCGAAACCAGCGGTCTTCCTTAAAAATCAAGGCTTTGCGCAGCGCGAACGTGAGTTCGCTGCGCTCGGTGTAGAGCCGCCACTTGTCGTCGGGGGTCAGGAAGGCGTGGAGCACGGTGCCGTCGGCGGCGGTGACGACCGTCGAGTAACGCGGCAGCGGCGGCAGCGGAAACAGGGTATCCAGGACCAGCAACGAAAGCACCCCGCCGGTTACCACCGCCATCGTGCGGCGAAGCCAGCGGGGTGTTCGCAGGGAATGGAAAGCACGGGCCATGAAGGCGAAAATAGAGCGTCCCGGCGGACGGCTCCCTCCGGGGCAGGAACTATTTTTTCGCGTCAACCTTGACTCCAACCGGCACGGATCACAGTTCCGGCAAAACCCCCTCGATCTCCGCCCGCCGCCGTTCGTACTGGGGGGGCAGCTTCAGGCTTTGGCCGAGGCCGTCGAGGGGTTCGTCGGCGGTGAAACCGGGGTTGTCGGTGGCGATTTCAAACAGCACCCCGCCCGGCTCGCGGAAGTAGAGGCTGTGGAAGTAATTCCGGTCAATTTGCTCGGTAATCTGGAACCCCTGTGCGGCGATTTTCTCGCGCAGCGCCATCTGCACCGCGTCGTTGGCCACGCGGAAGGCCACGTGGTGCACCGACCCGCCCGCCACGTGCCCCCGGCGCTCGCCCGGCGCTTCGACCAAATCGACGATGGCCGCCGTGGTGGTGTTGCGACTCAGGAAGCGGTAGCGGTTCACCTGGTGTTCGAGCATTTGAAAATCGAGCAGCTCGGTGAGCACCCGGGCCGTGGCCTCCACGTCGGCCAGGGTGAGCGTCACGGCGTGGAAACCCCGGATGGCCACGTTTTCGGGCACGTCCGCCGTCACGTTGGGCTGGCGGGCGTCGCCCCGGGCCGAGATGGTCAGTTCGAGTTTGAGGCCGTCGGGGTCGAGGAGCGTGAGGTAGTCCTCGCCGAATTTGCGCGAGGGCTTGTTGTACGTCACATTGTGCGCGTCGAGGCGTTTCAACCAGAAATCAAGGCTGTCTTCGGGCACGGAGAAGGCCGTTTCGGTGGCCTGCCCCGTGCCGCGCCGCCCGGTCTGGATGCCGTCGCCCCAGGGGAAAAACGTCAGGATGGTGCCCGGCTCGGCGGCGTAGTTGCCGAAGTAAAAATGGTAGGTGTGCGGGTCGTCGAAGTTGACGGTTTTTTTCACGAACCGCAGCCCGAGGACGTTCGTGTAAAAATCGAAATTGCGGCGGGCGTCGCCGGCGATGGCCGTTACGTGGTGGAGGCCCTGCACGGCCGTGGGGGATTGATTGGTTTCCATGTGCTTGAGGGGTTTGTCGCCGATTCCTTTTCCCTAACCCGACGAAGGTGGGAAGGTTTTCGGAAACGATTTTGAAAAAAGAAAAAGCCGGGCAACCCCGGCTTTTTTGATTGGAAAGAAAGACCGGAAAACTCACGCTTGCTTCAGAAGTTGGATGTTGGCAGTCAGGCGCACCTCGTCGCTGACGACGGCCCCGCCCGCTTCGGTCACGGCACTCCACGCCAGGCCAAATTCCTTGCGGTTGAGCCTGCCTTCGACCTCAAACGAAGCTTTCGTCTGGCCGTAGGCGTCCTGGATGGTGCCGTTATAGGTTACCTTCAGGTCCACGGGTTTGGTCACGCCGCGCAGGGTCAGGTCGCCGTGGAGAGTGAACTCATCGTCGCTCCGGCGGGTAGCGCCCGTCGAAACGAACGTCAGCGTGGGGTGCTCGTCGGCGGCGAAGAAATCGGCGCTCTTGAGGTGGTTGTCGCGCATCTCGTTGTTCGTGCTGATGGAGGCGATTTGCGCCTCAAACCGGGCTTGAACGTCCGAAAAATCTTCGCTGGCTTCCACCTCGCCGCTGAACTCGTTGAACTGGCCCGTCACGGTGGCGATGACGAGGTGTTTGACCTTGAATTGCACTTCGCTGTGGGCGGTGTCGATGGTCCACTGGGTGGCTACTGCGGTTTCCATGATGTCGTTCGGTTTAAGTTTGGTTGGATTCGGATGCAAATGTATGTAGCTACATACATTCAGACCCAGGTACGAATCGCGGAAAAACTTGCCGAAATCGCGGGCGACTCAGGCGTAGCGCGATTGAAGGGTTTTTCGGTAGGCCGAAAACGTCTGCCCCGTGTTGGTTTTGAAATACTTGGAAAAGTGGGCCTCGTCGTCGAACCCGAGGGCGTAGGCGATTTCTTTGGCCGAGGCATTGCCGTAAAACGCCCGGCGTTTGGCCTCGACGACGATGCGCTGCTTGATGTGCTCCGAAGCGGGCTGTCCGGTTACTTTCTTCACCGTGTCGTTGAGATGGCTGGGCGTGATGCCCAGTTTGGCGGCGTAATCGGCCACTCTGGGGTGGGTTTGGTACTCCCTTTCGACCAAATCCTGAAACTGCCGCACCAGGCACACCGTCCGGGAGGTTTCCTGCGGGCCAGCCAGTTGGTCGGCGAAGGCGCGGGTGGCTTCGATGAGAAACACGCTCAGCCAACTCCGCAGCAGGTCGGCGTGGAGCGGGGCTTCGGGTCGGGTGAATTCCTCCCGCATGGCCTGAAGGGGGCTTTCGAGTCGTTGGGCCATTTCCGAATCGGACAATTCAAACGGTTTAAAATTCAGCAGGTTGTTGAACAGTCCGCTGTTAACCAACACCTCGCGGCTGGTTTCGGAAACCCCGAAAAAATCCGCCCCGAACGACAACACCCAGCCTTCGTGCGGGCCGTCCATGGCCAAGTGGTGAGCCTGCCCCGGCGAAAGAAACCACCAGGTGCCGGGCCGAACGTCGTAGCGCTGAAAATCCACGTCGTGGGTGCCCGTGCCCGCCGTCACGCCGATGACCACGTGGTACCCGTGCCGGTGCGGGGCCTCGTTGCGGGCCTGCCGCTCCCGCTCCACCCACGACATGGGGTGGATTTCAAACGAAATCAAACTGCTTTCGGCGAACGCGAGGGTTTGCATGGCGGGGAAACGTTTCCCGGAAAACCCGTCATGCCCGAAAAGGTTCGGGGGCAGCCAGCGCGTCGAGGGCCGGGGCCAGGGCGCTTTCGAGAACCTCCCGGTCAGGAGCGATTTTCCCCACCACGCGGAAACCGGCCAGCAGCGTCATCAGGTAGCGGGCCAGTTCGGCCACGGGCCGGTCGGGGGGAATGTCGCCGCTGCGCTGGCCTTCGGCGAGGAGGGTGCGGAACAGGCTTTCCGTGAAATCAAGGTGCAGGCGCACTTCGCGGTGGGTATCGGGGTCTTCGGTCCCGCGTTCGAGGGCGGCGTTGGCCAGCAGGCAGCCCTTGTGGTCGGCGTCCTGCACGGCTTCGTTGACGAGGTGCCGGAACAAGGCCCCCAGCCGCTCCCGCACGGGTCGGCGGCGGGCGGTGAGGGTGGTCATGTTCAGGTGAAGCGCGTCGCGGTAGGTTTGCAGGCAGCGGACGTAGAGTTGGTGCTTGTCGCCGAAGGTGCCGTAGAGGCTGGCGCGGTTGATGCCCATGGCGTCCACCAAATCCTGCATGGATGCGGCGTGGTAGCCTTTTTTCCAAAAAACTTCCGTGGCTTTCTGCAACACGTCGGGTTCGGCAAATTCGCGGGGACGGGACATTTCGAGTTGGCAGTTGGCGGTGGGCAGTTGGCAAATCTCATTTCTGCCTCCTGGGGCGTCCGAGGAAAACCTTTCAAAACTTACGAATCAGCACCACGCCCGCGATGAGCAGGAGGGCACCGACGATGCGGCCCGCCGAAATCGGCTGCGTGGGCAGGCCCAGCCAACCGAAGTGGTCGAGCAGCAGGCTGATGAACAATTGACCGGCAATGATGAGGCTGAAACTCAGCGCCAGGCCCAGCCGGGGCATCAGCAGCAGCACGCTCGGCACGTACACCGCCCCGATGACCCCGCCCAGCCAGGCGTACCAGGGCAAGGCCCGCAGGTTGGCCAGCGAACCGGAGGGCAACCGGGTTACCACCACGTAAGCAATGAGGCTGAGGGTGCCGATGCCGAACGAAATCAGCGCCGACCACACCGGGTGCCCGGCAGCGCGGGCAAGCTGGGCGTTCAGCCCCGCCTGCACGGGCAGGGCCATGCCGATGAGGAAGGCAAACAGGAGGACGAGCCAGAAGGGCATGGGAGAAAAGTTTGTAGTTTGAAGTTTGTGGTTTGTAGTTCCGAGTAACAACAACTACGAACTACAAACCACAAACTTCAAACTTTCGAAGCATCCACCCACTTCGCCTCGGCGCTGACGGGGCGGTGGGCGAGGAGAGCGAAAACGTCGTCGAGGGTAGCGGCGACGTGGAGCAGTTGGCGATTCTGAGGGCTGACGTAGCCTTCGGTGACCATTTTATCGACCATCGCCACGAGCGGGTCGAAGAATCCGCCCACGTTGAGCAGCACGACGGGCTTGGCGTGCAGACGCAGTTGCTTCCAGGTCAGAATCTCAAACAATTCGTCGAGCGTGCCGAAGCCGCCGGGCAGGGCCACGAAGCCGTCGGCCCGCTCGGCCATGATGGCTTTGCGCTCGTGCATGGTCTGGGTGACGAGGAGTTCGGTCACGTCGAGGTGGGCCACTTCCCAATCTTTCAGAAACTGCGGAATCACGCCGGTTACCTCGCCGCCGTGGGCCAGGGCCGCGTTGGCCACCACGCCCATCAGCCCCACGTTACCGCCGCCGTAAATCAGTCGAATCCCATTTTTTCCCAGCCGTCGGCCCAGTTCGGCGGCCGTTTCCCGAAACAATTCCCGGTGCCCAAAACTGGACCCACAGAAAACGCACAGACTTTTCATGGGGGCGAAGGTAGAAATTCGCGTTTAGAGTTCAGGGTTTAGGGTTCAGAGTTTAGCGGCATGGATAACTCTGAACTCTAAACCCTGAACTCTAAACTCATTCGTCCGTCTTCGACAGCAGCCGGTGCACCAGCGTTTCGTCGGTACCGGTGAAAAGCCGCACGATGTACTCGCCGATTTCTTCGGGGGCGTACCAGTCGGGCTTGCCCCAGCCGTGCCGGAGGCGGTCGCGGGTCTTGATGGGGCCGAGGATGAGTTCGTACACGCGAATGCCGGTGGGTTCGAGTTCGGCGGCGAGGGTGGTCACCAGCGATTTCTGGGCGGCGGCGCTCATGGCCACGGGGGCGGCCTTCGGGTAGGCCTGCTCCGCCGAAAAGCCGTTGACGTGGACGTACACGCCCGACTCGGGCCGCAGCAGCGGTACGAAGCGGTTGATGGCCAGGAAATGGCTGGTGAGGTTGTTGGTCAGGAGGGTGTTCCAGGTTTTCAAATCCAGTTCGGTCAGCGGCAGCCCCTGCCACCAGCCGCCGAGCGAGGCCACCACGAGGTCGAGCGCGCCGTAGGTTTTCCGCACGAAATCCCGCACGGCGTCCGCGCCTTCTTCGGTCGAAATGTTTTCGGCCACGGTGACGAGCTTGCCCGTAGGCACGTCGGCCAAATACGTGCGCAGACGGGTCAGTTTGGTTTCAGTCCGCGAGGGCACGATGACCACGGCGTTGGCCTTCAGCAAGGCCCGGACGATGCCCTCGCCCACGCCCCCCGTGCCCCCGGCCACGAGGGCGATTTTGTTGGAAAGTGGCATACTTCGCTCTTTTGTGGGGCGGGTTGTCAACCCGCCTGGGTCGTGGGCCATTAACTTCGCCCCGATTGGCTTGGTTTTTTACCGAAGCGGTATTTTACCCAACACATGGAACCCCTCCTCGACCCTAACGACCTCACCGCCCTCGGCGTCAGCACGCCCGAGGCGCTGGCCCAATTTACCCGCGTGGGCAACGGTTTGATTTCCAACGAGGTTTATTCAAAGGAAAAAGTTCTCACGCTGTTCGCGCAGTTGCTCGACAATCCGAAGAAATTCACGTTTTCAAAAAACAAACTCACCAACCTCGCCCGCTTCGTGCAGGGCCTGGCCGACGCGGGCCATCCGCTTCAGCCCACCGACGAAGCCCACCGCCGACTCGCCGAAGACGCTGCCAAACAACCGACCTTCGAGGTGCCCAAACGGCCCGGCCAAAGCGAGGTGGATGTTGAGTTGCGCGAAAAAACCCTGCCGTACCGGATTTACGGCCGCGAACACATCGAAGCCGGGGCGTTGGCCCAGATGGATACCGCCATGCGCCTGCCCGTGGCCCGGGCCGGGGCGCTCATGCCCGACGCCCACCAGGGCTACGGCCTGCCCATCGGCGGGGTGCTCGCCACCGACGCCAACGCCGTGATTCCCTACGCCGTGGGCGTGGATATCGCCTGCCGGATGTGCCTCTCGGTGTTCGATTTGCCCGCGTCGGTAATTCAAGCCGAAGGAAAACTGCTGAAAAAAGCCCTGACCGAAAACACGTTTTTTGGCATCGGCTCCGAATCCGGTAGGCACTTCGACGACAGCCTGTTCGACCGCCCCGAGTGGCGGGCCACCAAGCCCATCCGCGACCTGCGCGACAAGGCCTACCGCCAACTCGGCACCTCCGGCACGGGCAACCACTTCGTGGAATGGGGCGAACTGGAGGTGTTCAACGACGATGAACGTTTCGACGTGCCGCCGGGAAAATACCTGGCGTTGCTCTCGCACTCCGGTTCGCGGGGTTTCGGTGGAGGCATTGCGGCGCACTACTCGAAGGTGGCGATGCAGAAAACGCGGTTGCCGAAGGAAGCCCAGCACCTGGCCTGGCTGAACCTTGACAGCGAGGAAGGGCAGGAATACTGGCTTGCCATGAACCTCGCAGGCGAGTACGCCTCGGCCAACCACCACGAAATCCACGACAAAATCGCGAAGGCGCTGGGCCGGTCGCGGCTGGCGCTGGTCGAAAACCACCACAATTTTGCCTGGAAGGAAACGCTGGCTAACGGCACCGAGGTCATCGTCCACCGCAAGGGCGCGACGCCCGCCGGGCCGCAGGATTTGGGCATCATTCCCGGCTCGATGACCCTGCCCGGCTACGTGGTGCGCGGCAAGGGCGACCCGGTGGCCCTCAACTCCGCCTCGCACGGGGCCGGGCGGGTGATGTCGCGGAGCCAGGCGTTTCGGACGCTCGACAAAAAGGCGGTGCGGGCGGCCATTGACGCGGCGGGCGTGCAGCTCATCGGTGGGGATTTGGACGAAGCCCCGATGGTCTACAAAAACATCGAAACCGTCATGGCCGCGCAGACGGAACTGGTCAAGGTGCTGGCCCGCTTTTTGCCGAAAATAGTTCGGATGGCCGACGGCAAGGAGAAAGCGGAAGACTAATTGTGGATAAGTGCCTGTTTTCGACCAAAAATCGGTGGATAACCTCAAGTAATTGTTGATAACCCCAGTTTTGTCTGAACCGCGATTGGCCCGGATTTTAGGATTTTCAGGATGGCTGTTGCAGCATTTTTTTATCCTAAAAATCCTAAAATCCCGGCCAATCGCGGTTCAGACAAAGTCAAACCCGCAGTACGGCACCAGCACCTTCGGAATCTTGATGCCTTCCGGTGTCTGGTTGTTTTCGAGCATCGCCGCCAGGATGCGCGGCAGGGCAAGGGCCGAGCCGTTGAGGGTGTGCAAAAGCTGGGTCTTGCCCTCCGTTTTGTACCGCAATTTAAGCCGGTTGGCCTGGTAGGTCTCGAAGTTCGACACCGAGCTGCACTCCAGCCACCGCTGCTGCGCCCCCGACCACACCTCGAAATCGTAGGTCAGGGCGGAGGTGAAGCTCATGTCGCCGCCGCAGAGCCGTAGGATGCGGAAGGGCAGTTCGAGTTTTTGCAAAAGTCCCTTCACGTGTTCGAGCATCTCGTCCAGCGCGGCGTAAGACTCCTCCGGCTTGCGGATTTGCACGATTTCCACCTTGTCGAACTGGTGCAGGCGGTTCAGGCCCCGCACGTGCGCCCCCCAACTCCCGGCCTCGCGGCGGAAGCAGGGCGTGTAACCCACGTTTTTCACCGGCAAATCGGCCTCGCTCAAAATCACGTCGCGGTAAATGTTCGTGATGGGCACTTCGGCGGTGGGAATCAGAAACAGCTTGTCGGCGGTGGCCTCGTACATCTGGCCCTCCTTGTCGGGCAACTGCCCCGTGCCAAAACCCGACGCCTCGTTGATGAGAATCGGCGGCTGGATTTCGAGGTACCCGGCGGCGAGGGCTTCGTCGAGGAAAAAGTTGATCAGCGCCCGCTGAATCCGCGCGCCTTTGCCCCGGTACACCGGGAAACCCGCACCGGTGATTTTGTTGCCGAGTTCAAAATCGATGATGGCTGTTTTTTTGATCAGTTCCCAGTGCGGCAGGGCATTAACTGGCAAAGAAGGATAGTTTCCCCAACTGAAAATCTGCACATTTTCTTCTGGGGTACGACCTTCCGGTACGCTTTCATGTGGTAAGTTTGGAAGGGTCAACAAAAGATTTTTTAATTCTTCTTCTGCTAACTCACGGTCTCTCAAGTCAATTTTTCTGTTATTTGAGCGCGGACGCCCCAGCTCGCTTTCCGCTTGTTCGCGCGCACTAAAGATTGTGAAGGTGCCAGAGCGCATGAGTTCACCAACTCTTTTAGAGATGGCATTATCCTTAGCTTGATCAGCCTCTAAGTTTTGTGTCGTTCTTCTAATAATTGAATCAAGCTCAGCGATTTTAATGACAATTTCCTCTGGGTTTGGGAAATATTTTCTTCTTAAGCCCGCAATTACAACATCAGGTTGTTCACGGAAGAGCTTTATTTCCAACATAAAAACAGTTGTTGAGAGTAAGAATCAGTGATGAAGATTTATTCTTTTTCGTCCTGAAGCAACCGCTCCGTATCCTCCGCCGTCCAGCCCTGCGCTTCCCAGGCTTGATCAGCCAGGTTCATGGCTTTTTCGGCGAAAAACTTCGCCAGCATCTGCCTGATTTGGAGCAGATCTTCCTCGGAAACGGGCCGGGAAAATACCTTCAGCAGTTCAAGCTGGAGGTTGGTCAGGGGCGTTTGCAGCGTTTCCATTTTCATCTTGAGCGCCTAACCCCGCAAGGACTTAGAACCTTTGCGGGGTTAGTTTTTAGGCAAAGTTACGGTGCCGTAAAAATCCCCTTCATCGCGTCTTCGTAGTAAAACAGGCGCTCGTTGAGGGCGTTGAGGGCTTCGGCCTTGTGTTTGGCGTGGATGAGCAGCGAAATGTTGTGCTCCGAGGCCCCGTACGAAATCATCCGGATGGGAATGTTCTTCATCGCGTCGAGCACCTTGAGGGCGATGCCTTCCTTGTCGGCGGAGAAATTCCCCACGATGCACACGATGGTCTGGTCGTAGTCGTGCTCTTCGAGGTCGGCGATTTGCTTCAGTTCGGCGCTGATTTCCTCCAGGCGTTCGGGGTTGTCGATGGTCACCGACACCGACACCTCCGACGTGGTGATCATGTCCACCGGCGTTTTGTATTTCTCGAAAATCTCGAACACCCGCCGCAGGAAACCGTGGGCGTTGAGCATCCGGGTGGAGTGGATGTAAATCGCCGTGATGCCGTCTTTGGCGGCGATGGCCTTGATGTCGCGGTCGGTCGTCTGGTTGGCGATGAGTGTGCCGTAGGCCTGCGGCTCCATCGTATTTTTCAGGCGCACCGGCACGTTGCGCAGCTTGGCGGGCGTGATGGTGCTCGGGTGCAGGATTTTCGCCCCGAAGTAGGCCAATTCGGCCGCTTCTTCGAAGGTGAGTTGGCGGATGGGGAAGGTTTTCCGGACGATGCGCGGGTCGTTGTTGTGCATCCCGTCGATGTCGGTCCAAATCTGGATTTCCTCCGCCCGGATGGCCCCGCCGATGAGCGAGGCCGTGTAGTCGGAGCCGCCGCGTTTGAGGTTGTCCACCTCGTTGCGGGGGTTGCGGCAAATGAACCCCTGGGTGATGATGAGTTGCTTGTCGGCGTGCTGGCGGAGCATGTCGCCGAGGTGTTCTTCGGTGTAGCTCAGCACCGGCTCGCCGTCGGCGTCGATGCGCATGAAGTCGAGGGCGGGCAGGAGCACGGCGCTTTCGCCCTGTTCCTCCAGGTACGCGGCGAACATCTGGGTTGAAAGCAGTTCGCCCTCGGCCACGAGTTCTTTTTCCTGCTTGAGCGTGAAGGGCCGGATGCCCGTCACCGATTGGATGAACGAAAACTCGTTGTCCACGATTTGGCGGCCTTTGGCCAGGCCTTCGGGGGTGGCGTACAGTTCGTGTAGGAAGGCGTCGTAGTGGGCGCGGAGGGCGGCGATTTTTTGGGCCAGTTCGGCGTCGTTGCCCGCGCGGGCGCTTTCGCCCATCGAAAGCAACGCGTTGGTCGTGCCCGACAGGGCCGACAGCACGACGATTTTCCGGCCCGTGTCGGCGGTGATGAGTTGTCGAATCGAGTGCATCCGCTCGGGCTTGCCCACCGAGGTTCCGCCGAATTTCCAGACTTGCATGGGTTGGGAGAAAGAAGATTAGGAAACGGGTTGAGGCGTTTTCACGCTCTCCAGGTACAGGGTGTCAGGGTCAAAATCCAGTTCGTTGGGCCAAACGACTGTGCCGTTGAACGGGCGCACGGCGCTGAACAGGTCAAGGTTTTTCAGTTCCAAAAAAACGCCTTTCCCGAGGTAGGGTTTTACGTCGAAAATACCGACTTCACCGCTGGTGAACGTGAGTTCGAGGCGGTAAGCCGGAAGGGGTTCAACGTGCGTGACGCGGGGATTCATACCGGTTCATTTTAGGGGTTCAATCGGAAAAATTTTTTGCCCATTGACGGCCAGTTCCCAATCAGCCATCAGACTCTCCCGATGGATCTCAATCCAGGCTTCCACCAGTTTGGCTTTATTTTTCGGCAAACTGCCTTCAATCAATTCACCGCTTGCGATGGAAAATACACCTTCAAGTTCACCGTACCGGACGTGAACGTGCGGCAATTTGTGTTGCTTGTTGTCGAAGTAGTACAGCGACACGATCAGGCCGTAAAACATCGAGATGACAGGCATGGCGCGTTTCCAGGGGTTAGGATGTGATTTCCTGTAAAATCGTTTCGATATCGGCTTTGAGCTTCGGCAGACTCGTCTGCACGATTTGCCAAACTTCCTCAGCATCTACCCCGAAATAATTGTGGGCAATGATGTTCCGAAAACCATTCACTTTGTTCCAGGGCACCATCGGGTACTTCAACCGGAAGGGTTCATCGAGCCGCGTGGCCAATTCACCGATGACGACAAAATTCATCAGCACCGCGTCGAACGTCCGCACGTCGGCGTGAAACGCGTCAGCGGACGACACCGAGGCAGTAAATTCCTGAATCTTTTCGATGGATTCAAAAATGCCGCGCAGGTTCAGTTCGCTCCGGTCAGACGAAGATTGCTTCATTCAGAATGTGCGCTTTGGCCGTAGGCCGCAGGTACCGCTCGCGGGCAATGTCGGAATCGAGGCCGAGTTTTTCCTTCACCCACGCCCGCAATTCGGCTTTTAGTTCGAACAGGTTTTCCGTGTTTTCCTCGAACTCTACCAGCAAATCCAGGTCGCTCGTCGCGGTCTGCTGCTGGCGGGCGAACGAACCAAACAGGCCGATTTTCGCCACGTGAAAGCGTTGCCGCAGTTCGTCTTTCGAACCGCGCAGCACGTCGAGCACCTGGGTCTGCGTCAGCATGGTATTCAGAATTTCACCCCCAACATCTTAATCGCCGTCATCGCCGCCTCGTCGCCTTTGTTGCCGTGCTGGCCCCCGGCCCGGTCGAGAGCCTGCTCCAGGGTGTTGGGCGTCAGCACGCCGAAAATCACGGGTTTGTCAAATTTCAACGCCACGTTCGTCAATCCCTGGGCCACGGCGTGGTTGATGTAGTCGTTGTGCTTGGTTTCGCCCTGAATCACGCAGCCGAGGCAGATGACGGCGTCGATGTCGGGCTGCCGGGCGGCGAGTTGGGCACCGAAACTGAGTTCGTAGCTGCCCGGTACCCATTGCACAGTCACGTTTTCAGCGCTTGCCCCGTACTTCAGCAGCGTGTCGTAGGCACCTTGCAGCAGCGCACCCGTGACCTGCTCGTTCCATTCGGCCACGACAATGGCGAAGCGTTTGCCGCTCACGTCGGGCAAATCCGCGGTGCGGAAATCGCTGAGGTTTTTGAGGGTGGAGGCCATGAGAATGCTCAATTCTCAATGTTCAATTCTCAACGTTCAATGATTTTCTGGTTTTTCATTGAGCATTGAAAATTGAGCATTGAATATTCTTGAAAAACCCAAAAAACAAGGGACAACCCCCGCAGGCATTGTCCCTCATTTTCAGTGTCGTATCGTTGAAAATTTATTCCTGGACGCTTGCCTGCAACTTTGCCTGGTATTTCTTGGCCGACACGTACTCGGCCGATTCGGGGTATTTTTCCGCAATCTGCGTGTAGGTGTCGAGGGCGTCTTTGGGCTGGTTGGCGGCTTCCTGGGCGGCGGCCAGTTTCATGAGGTAGCCCGGCGTGAAAAACTTGTTGGGCTTGTAATCGGCGGCTTTTTTGTAGGCGTCGATGGCGTCGTCAAACTGCTTTTTCTCGCTGTACGCGTCACCGAGGAGGGCGTAGGCGCGGGCCTGCACGAGCAGGTCGCTGCTGCTGAATTTCTTGAGGTACTCGATGGCCTCGTCGTATTTGCCCTGCTTGAGGTAGGCCGTACCGGCGTACAGCGCGGCGAGGTTGCCGGCTTTGGTGGCGCCGTACTCGTCGGCGATGGCGGCCAGGCCGGGCGTGGCCCCGTTGCCGTTGAGGGCTTTTTTCAGCGAATCGCTTTCAAACTCGTACACCGAGGGGAAGAGGGCTTCCTGGGCTTCTTCGTTTTGCTGCGACGTGTAGTATTTCCAGCCCACGACGCCCGCCGCGACGGCCGCTAGGGCCACCAGCGCGCCCAGCAGGATTTTGCGATTGCGTTCAAAAAAGGTCTGGGCCTTTCCCAGTTCACCCGCCAACCCTTCCGACGATTCCAGAAACTCCAGGCCCGAGTTTTTCTTAGCCATTGCTGATTTTCAAAATTTGAGGTGCAAAGTTAAGGGTTGTTCGTTCACGCGGAAACGAAACGTCCAAAGTTTTCAGGGGATTGCGCAACGTCATCCATGCCACGAAGCAAGGCGTACCCAAACCGGTTGGGTTGGTTCCGGAGGACGGTCCGAAGCCTCCGTCATAACGTCATCCGGTGGTGCCGGCGGAAGGTTGGCCCCCAACGCCTACTTTTGCTTTTGTCCAACGGGCTACCCGCCGTTCAAACCGATTCCGTACTTTTCCCCCACCCACCACCGAGGCATGAAAAAAGTAGCGTTCGGCTTTCTGGTTCTCCTGGCCGTGCTGGCCGGGGTTTACCTGCTCGGCCCCCGGCCCAACCCGCCAAAAAATGAGTACCCGGCAGCGAGCCTGCCCGCCTCGCTGCCCGACCTCGAACACCAGCTTGCCGCCGAAGAGCGCGCTACGCCCGGCCTCAAGCCGGAGTGTGAGGCCCGCATTGTGTGGGCCAATGATTCGGTGAAAGCGAAAACGCCCTACGCCCTGCTGTACCTGCACGGGTTTTCGGCCAGTCCGGCGGGAGAAGGCGACCCGGTGGCGTTCAACGTGGCCCGTACTTTCGGCTGCAACCTGTTCCTGGCCCGCATGGCGGGGCATGGCGTGGATTTGGGCGACTCAACCATGCTTTCGCTGACCACCGACGAGTACCTCGCTTCCGCCGAACGGGCGCTGGCCATTGCCAAAAAACTGGGTGATACCGTGGTCGTGGTGGGCACGTCGGCGGGCGGGGCGCTCACGCTCTGGCTGGCTTCGCGCCACCCCGAAATCCGCGCGGCGGTGACGTACTCGCCCTGCATCGAGATTTTCGACCCCAACGCCAAGCTCCTCGACGACCGCTGGGGCCTGCACCTGGCCCGCCTCATCACGGGCAAGGAGCACAACGACATCCAGAACCCGAACGAAGACCAGAAAAAGTACTGGACCACCCACTACCGCCTCGAAGGCGTGCAAATGCTCCAGAATTTCCTGACCCATAACATGACCGCCGAGACGTTCGGAAAGGTGAAATGTCCCGTGCTGCTGTGCTACTACTACAAAAACGAGGAGGAGCAGGACAAGGTGGTGTCGGTGCCCGCCATGCTGCGGATGTTCGACCAACTCGGCACGCCGCCCGCGCTGAAGCGGAAAGAAAACCTGCCCTCAACGGCCCGGCACGAGATGGCCTCCCGGTTTTTGTCGAAAGACGTAGGAGCCGTGGAGCGGGAAACGGTGCGGTTTTTGGAGGGAATCGTGGGCATGAAATCCGTCAATCAACTGGCAGTTCGATGAACCACTCGTTTTTCAACCGCAACGACGCAACGGAAAACCGCAAAGGGCGCAAAGTGCTTCTCTGCGGCCTTTGCGTGAATCTTTGCGTCCTTGCGGTTTCGATTTTTCCAGCTATGGCCCAAACCACCTTCGACTGGCAAGGCCACCGGGGCTGCCGGGGACTGATGCCCGAAAACACGATTCCGGCGTTTCTGAAGGCCCTCGACCTGGGCGTGACTACCCTCGAACTCGACGTGGTCATCAGCGCCGACAAGCAGGTGGTGGTGTCGCACGAGCCGTATTTTAACTCGGTGTTTTCGAGCAAACCCAACGGCGAGGCCATCACCAAGCCGGAGGAAAAAAGCCTGAATCTGTACCGGTTGCCGTATTCGGAAATCAAAAAATACGACACCGGTCGGCGGGGCAACGTCAGCTACCCGGAGCAACAGAAACTGCCCGCGTACAAACCCCTGCTCCGCGAGGTGCTTGCCGCCGCCGAGGCCCACGCCCGCAAAACGGGCCGACCGCTGCCCCGCTACAACGTCGAAATCAAAAGCGAGGAAAAAGAGTACGGCGTGTCGCAGCCCCCGGTGCCGGAGTTTTGCAGCCTGGTGCACAACGAACTCAGGGCTTTGCCCCCCGAACGGGTGAACGTGCAGAGTTTTGACTTCAACGTGCTGAAACACTGGAAAAGCGAAGCCGACGCGGGTCGCTTTTCCCCGAAAATCACCCTCGCCGCGCTGGTCAACGTGCAGGGGCCGGGCGGAGCCGTGAAAGACCTCGGCTTCACGCCCGCTGTGTACAGCCCGTACTACGTGCTGCTGACGAAAGGCCGCGTGGACGAAGCGCACCAGTTGGGGATGAAGGTTATCCCCTGGACGGTCAACGACGCCTCAACAATGCAGAAGCTGAAAGACTGGGGCGTGGACGGCATCATCACCGATTACCCCGACCGGGCGAAGGCGGTGAAATAAGGTCCCCTCCCCCGGAGCGCCCCGTCGGGCGGCTGGACTGGGGAGCCGCCCCAACTCCAAACGCAACTTTTCCCAACAACGCCCTAACTTTACCGCCACCGGCCCAGTTTTTTAGCGAAAACAGGTATTGCCAACTGTTAACTGCCAACTGCCTACTTAACCCGTGCCCCTTTTCAACGACCTCCTCGTCTGGCTCATGAAGCGCCGGATGCCCCGCATCGAGGCCTTCCGCCGCGACCCCGTGGCCGCCCAGGAGCGCACGTTCCGGAGGCTCGTCGGTGCCGCCCGGGCCACCGAATGGGGCAAGCAGCACGGGTACGGCAGCACGAAGTCGTTCGCCACGTTCCAGGAGCGGGTGCCGGTTTCCAGTTACGAGGACTTTTTCCCCCACATCGAGCGCGTCATGCGGGGCGAGCAGCGGGTGCTGTGGCCTTCGCCGATTCGTTGGTTTTCCAAATCGTCAGGCACCACCAACGCCCGCAGCAAGTACATCCCCGTCTCGACCGAAGCGCTCAACGATTGCCACTTCCAGGGCGGAAAAGACCTCATCGCGCTGTACGTCGACAACCACCCCGACACGCGGGTGTTCACCGGCAAGGGCCTCTCCATCGGCGGCAGCCTCGCGGGCAACGACTTCAACCCCAACTCCCAGGTCGGCGACATTTCGGCGGTGGTGATGAAAAACCTCCCGCCCTGGGCGCAGGCCATCCGCACCCCCGGCCTCGACGTGGCCCTGATGGGTATTTGGGAAGAAAAAATCGAGCGCATGGCCGAAATCACCATGCGCCAGAACGTGACCAGCATCCTCGGCGTGCCCACCTGGAGCCTGGTGCTCATCGAACGGATTTTGCAGAAAACCGGCGCTTCGAGCATCCTCGACGTATGGCCCCAGTTCGAGGTGTTCTGCCACGGGGCCGTGGCCTTCGGGCCGTACCGCGAGCTGTTCAAAAGCCGGATTTTTGGAAAAGAAAATTCCTACGGCAATGCTGTGCGGTACCTCGAAACCTACAATGCCTCCGAAGGCTTTTTCGGCTTGCAGGACGACCTCACCCGCCCCGACGAGCTTTTGCTGATGCTCGACTACGGCGTGTTCTACGAATTCATTCCCACCGACCAGCTCGACAGCCCCCACCCCAAGGCTCTGACCATCGGCGAGGTAGAAGTGGGGAAAAACTACGCCGTCGTCATCTCGACCAACGCGGGCCTGTGGCGCTACCTCATCGGCGACACGGTGCGCTTCACCAGCCTGTACCCCCACCGGGTGAAAATCAGCGGGCGGACGAAGCACTTCATCAACGCCTTCGGCGAAGAAGTCATCGTTGAAAACGCCGAAGCCGCCATCGCCCGCGCCTGCGAGGCCACCGGGGCCACCGTAACCGACTACACCGCCGCGCCCGTGTACATGGGCGGCAGCGGCTCCCGGCGCGGGGCACACGAGTGGGTGGTGGAGTTTAGCCGCCTGCCCCGCGATCTGCGCCGCTTCACCGACGTGCTCGACGCCAGCCTCCGCCGCATCAACTCCGACTACGACGCCAAGCGCACCGCCGACCTGGCCCTGACGCTCCCCCGCCTGCACGCCGTGCCCCGCGGCACGTTCTACGAATGGCTCCGCCGCCGGGGCAAGCTCGGCGGGCAGCACAAAGTGCCCCGCCTCTCCAACTCGCGGGAGGTGGTGGAGGAAATCCTTCAGATGGCACCGGGGCGGGGGTCGGTGGTGTGACTCCCGCCCACCACGCGACCAATCCGGGAGTTTTTGCCAGGGTTGGAAGTTTTTCCGTTTGTTCGTTGTTTTAACCACGCTTCAACAAACTGAAAACCTCCTTCCGATGCCCACCCCCATCACCACTTCGGTATTCGATTTGTTCAAAATCGGTCCCGGCCCGTCGAGTTCGCACACGATTGGGCCGATGAAGGCCGCGTTCGATTTCCGGGAGCGCCTCGCCGCCCTGCCCGACGAAATCCGAACGGCGGTGACGGCGGTGCAGATGCACCTTTACGGTTCGCTGAGCGCCACGGGCAAGGGCCACGGCACCGACCGGGCCATCGTGGGTGGCCTGCTCGGCTGGCAGCCCGCCACCTGCGATCCGAGGGCTTTGCTCAATCTTCTGAAAATTCCCGGCGAAACGTACCCGCTCGGCCTGCCCGGCGCGAACCTCGCCGTCGGCCCGGAGGATTTCAAATTCCACCGGGGCCAGCACGCGTTTCCGCACCCCAACACGATGATCTTGAAAGCGGTGGATGCGTCGGGTGCGGTGCTTTTGCAGGAAGAATACTACTCCGTGGGCGGGGGCTTCATCGTACGGAAGGGCGCGTTGCCCGAAGCCCAGGGCACCCGCACGCCGCGTTTTCCCTACTCCACCTTCCGCGAACTGGCCGAGCAGGTGCGCGCCTGCGGCCTGACGCTTCCGCAGGTGTTGGTCGAAAACGAAAAAGCCCTCACCGGCCGCACCGAGCGCGAAATTCAGGACGGTCTCGACACCATCCTGACGGCCATGCACCAGTCCGTGCGGCGGGGGCTGCGGGCGCGTGGCATCCTGCCGGGCAGCATCCGCCTGGGCCGCAAAGCGCCCATTTTGTACGAGCGGGCCAAGAAAATGGCCGTGGCCTCCGACTCGTTTCTCCTGTTCCTGAACGCCTACTGCCTGGCGGCGTCGGAGGAAAACGCCGCCGGGGGCATCGTCGTGACGGCCCCCACGTCGGGGGCGTCGGGGGTGTTTCCGGGGCTGACGTTTCTGATGAAACACCACTTCCACCTGTCGCCGAAGCAGATGCGCGAGGGGCTGCTCGTGGGGGCGGCGATTGGCTTTCTGGTGAAACACAACGCCAGCATTTCGGGGGCCGAGATGGGCTGCATGGGCGAAATCGGCACGGCTTCGGCCATGGGCGCGGCCATGCTCACCCACGCCCTGGGCGGCAGCCTGAAGCAGGTGGAAGCCGCCGCCGAAATCGGCATCGAGCACCACCTCGGCATGACCTGCGACCCCATCGGCGGCTACGTGCAGATTCCGTGCATCGAGCGCAACGCCATGGGCGCGGCCAAAGCCTACAACGCCTACCTGCTGGCGATGGCCGGCGACCCCGATTTGCAGAAAATCTCGTTCGACAACGTGGTGAAAGTCATGCGCGCCACGGGCCGCGACATGTCAAAGAAATACAAGGAAACCTCCGAGGCGGGGCTGGCGCTGAGCGCGACGGAGTGCTGAGGCGTTGTTCCACTCCCTGAAGGCTAATCTTGTCGGGGTTTCGGAAGGGCTTTTGCGAAAGCAAAAATTCTCCCTTTGAAGGCAGGGCTGTTAAGTTCTGAAAATGAAAAACCGCAGCGGCGGACCGCAAGAAATGAAAAATAAGAAAGGCAAAAGG